>Ga0209986_10002176_pt1 | contig 18183 bp, 16 predicted proteins | sample BlataG_FD_183168 | JGI IMG/M metagenome (GOLD analysis project Ga0209986, IMG submission 183168) | Deep subsurface microbial communities from Black Sea to uncover new lineages of life (NeLLi) - Black_00105 metaG (SPAdes) (version 2) | ecosystem: Environmental > Aquatic > Marine > Oceanic >...
CACAATATGGTTCTGCCCGGTCAATTCATCGAAATTTTGAGGACGATATCTTAATGAAATTACGCGATGAACCATACATAACCTCGCTGCGCTCGGTAAAACCCCGCCCTTTTCCAAGACGGCGGGGTAAATCCTAATTTCAAAATCCTAAATTCTAAACAATATCTAAATTCTAAATTCAAATGTTCAAAACTCAATTGATTCTGTTTTAGATTTTGTATTTTGGTAATTCGAATTTGTTTAGGATTTAGTGCTTCGGATTTATAATTTGCAGCAAAATTCTTCACGTTCTTATCCTTTATAATGTTGATAAAATATGGTATATCACATTTTCTTAGATTTTAGTCGTCAATCCGGTCGTGCAACTCCCTTTGCCAGTCCTTTCAGGAACAGCAAGACGAAGAACTCAGACCAGGCTTCCTTACGACTAGCCCTTTCCTACTTACCGCTGCTTCTTTCCAGACCTGACGGAGTTTATAGGCGGTACCATCGTAAGACCCGATCCTCATCACTCTTCAACTTCTTGCTGTTGCCCCTGAAAATCCTGACTCAAATGGAGTATTCAACCCCGCATAAGCGGATTTCGGGTCATCCGACGTTTGTCGGGTTTCAAGGCACCGCTAACTCCCCGTCTAGCACGACCGGTTTTATCGTGCGAAATCCGTCTTATCAAACAGAAATTCATTCGGCTTGATACCACAAGTACTAATGCCTCTCTTTACCAATTCTGTCTGGAAGCTTTCTACATTCTTCAGGTTAATGTCTGACAGTCTTTGATATTCTGGTGTTCTTATACTTAGTGTTAGAGCGCCGTCACTGGGCCAATCATTGATTTTGACTATGAGTCTCTTGGCATACTCAGGATTTTTTGTCATATAACTCAATGTCGCCTCTATTGCATTCTTAATCCTTATTGCTCCCAAGCGATTTTCATCCTTGAGAAAATTTTTGCGCATCACAATCGCTGCATACGGCATAGATGGAACAATATAATAAGAAATTAAACCCTGATACAAAACCTTGTAATTTCGATAGACCATATATCCCCGATATGGATCAATGAGATATATGGCGTCTACTTTTTTATCATCAAATGCAGTAGTAATTTCATCAGTTTGAAGCAGAACCTTCTCAATCCCGGTTATCTCATCTTCCTCCATTTTACTAAGGATAAGATCAACAAGATACTCATCATTTATTAAATAACCCAATCGTTTACCCTTGAGATCTCCTAATTTTTTTATTTTCGATTTTTCAGGTACAATAAAAGCATCCAAGACTTTACCCGATTTCAGTTCGATAGACCCACATGCTTTCAATGTATCACCATCATAATCAGGTGACATTAAAAACGAGTACCAGGACACTGCCGCGATATCATACAGACCATCCTTGATACCTTGTAAAGGATCTCCTTCAATCTCAATAAATTCGGGTTCAATCTTTTCGATAACGAAATACTGCCTCGTTGTATCCTCTTTAGCTACATAAAATGGTAATGAAGCATAGGATTTATCAATGCCGATTTTGATTTTTGAAGGTAATGATTCTTTATATTGTGGATAACCAACAACAAACAATAAGACCAAAGCACCTAAAATAATTAAAACATTTAACAATCGCTCTTTTGCTTTAATGTTCATTATTGCTCCTTTTGAAGTTTTTCTGCTTTCATTAGATATTCAAAAGACTTTTTGTTATTGCCCATTTCGCGGTAGATGTACGCAAGATTTGTCATTGCATCAATATTTTTGGGATCGCTTACGAGAACCTTATCTTCATAGATACCAGCTGCCTTTTTGTACTCCTTAAGCTGGGTCCAGCAAACCGCAATATAGAACCATGCGTAGAAATCATCATCTTTCAATTGAGTCAGTTTTCCAAAATAATTAATTGCCTCTTGATATTTTTCGGTTTTAATCAGCAGTTCGCCAGCATAAAACAGGGCATCAGAATCATCAGGCATGAATTCAAGACTCTTAAACAAATTTACCAGAGCAAGGCTATCATTATTAAGATTGTAGTGCGCCATACCCATACGATAATAAGTTTGTGACAGACCGTCAGTAGTTTTATAGAATTTGTTAATGTTCCCTTGCATTGCATTTAATCCAGCATCAATTCCTAGTTTTACTTTTACCAATTCATCCAATTCATCTTTTTTCTTCCCACGCCATAATTTAATGATTTTCTGTGACAGATCTTTATCAAACTCAGGCAGGTTTTGAAAGATCACCTTGGTTATTCTTTTATACTTAATCTCATAATATTTAATTGCCCCATTAAATCTTACAAGACATGAATCATATGATTTTTTGTCAAATAGTGCCTTCCCAATAAGAAAATATGCATCGGGATTCTCAGGATCAATACTTAAGGCTTTGTCATATACCTGACTTGCCAATTCTTTATTACCCAATTTATCATAGATACCACCTTCGAGAATATACACATTCACATCTTCAGGCTCTAAGATTTTGCAGAACTTTAGATTTTTCAATGCCCCATCGTATTCCTCATCACCCATTAAACCAACAGCAGCATTATAAAAAGCCTGTTTGAATATTGGAATATTATTCTTGTCTTTAAGCATCCAGTTAACCGCCTTCACTGAATCGACTTTAATACCATCCTGGAATGCCTTACTTACTCTATTCCAATCACCAAGCCCGATCTCTGCCTTCATTAAAAGACAATATAACTCATAATCATCAGGGGTTTCCTGGAGACCGATTAATATTTGTTCCTTTGCCTTGTCATACTCGCGTTGGTCAATATAGATTCTAGCTGAGTTTTTCGCTGCCGGTGAACAGCCAATAAACAAAACTACGAGGGCAAGCAAAATTAATTTCTTCATCTTACCTCCTTATCTGTTATTTTATTTAAATTTTTATGAAAGTCAAGAGTCGAATATAGTGGTGGTAGAAAGGTGAAAGGCGAGGAAAGTGGTGAGAAATCGTTTTGAATTTATTATTTTTGTCATTTGAAATTATTTAGTATTTCGGATTTAGAATTTGTTTAATCTGGCTCTTGATTTTTCTCATAATTGACCTAAAATAGGTATATGTTTAATTCTGCTTTCAGTCTCATATTTATGTTAATCTTCAAGCCACTAATCATAGATTCTACTATTTACACTGTAGATGTACATAAAATGGAGGTAAGGAAGCAAACATTAGCTGAAGATATCATCGATTACAGTCTGGATGATTTCCTCTACGTACTCACACATCGCTACCTATATAAAATTGACCATAAACATCTTTCAATAAATGACCGCATACCTTTACCACAAAGATTTAATTATCTTAGTACAAACAATGAAAATATTTTATTAATTACAACTGACGAGATAGTAATTATTGACAAAGCCAATCTTGCTTTTAAAACTGGCGTTGGGGTTGAGCGCGGCGACTACCGTCCTCTCATTTCACGTCAGCAACTGAATATATCGGAACAAAATCAGGTTATCCATCTAATTAGCGATACACAAACGAAAACCATCATAAAAATTTTTGATTTGAACGATGGAAGACTTGTGAAAAAAGTCAGTGTTAACAGAATCTTATGTTATGAATATAACCCGGAAAAGACAACCGTAGCAACGCTTGATATCAAAAATAGATTAACTGTCTATGATATATATTTAAACAAAAAAAGAGTAATAGACTTAAAATTTGATTGTAAATGGTTCAGTAAGCATGAGAACGGTTATATAGTTTACAGTGAATGCGGAATTTTTTTCGTAAACAAATACGGAAATTTGATAGATTTTCAAGCGATCGCCATTAAGCAAAATAAAAGCAGCGAGAAATTCATCCTCCTAACAGAAAATAGTATTGTGTACCTTGATTCTTTAACCCTCAGGCCAAAAAGAATCTTCCAGCATGATAAAAAAATTATAGGGCTATTTCAGACAGACCATTCAAACTACACTGTTGCGATTGACACTAATCACAATCTTTATTTTATTGATATTAACGGCATGACAATGAACCCAATAGTAGAAAGAGAAGCTGTAATTGAAGAAATTATACCTCGTGTTGTAAGCACTGATTCGCTCTGGTATTTGCAGGTTGGAGCATTTGTAAGTTATGATAATGCCGTAGACATGTACAACCGTATCAGACAAAATAATATACCCGTTTTTATTGATTCAAACAACCTCTACCGCATTAAATTTGGTGGTTTTCAAGATAAGATTAGTGCAATGGAAATTGCTAAAAAAAACGATCTTAACGGATGGTTTGTATTTCAGAAAAAAATTGAACAAAAAGGTTTTTTAAAATTCTATTTAGGTTTGGAAAAATACAGCCTCGAAAACGGGATTATTAAAAAGGAGTAAAATATGAAAAAAATAATTAAAACAACAAATGCACCAGCAGCAATTGGTCCTTATTCCCAGGCAGTTGTGGCTGGAAATTTTGTTTTTACTGCCGGGCAAATCGCAATTTCCCCAGGGGCGAATAAGTTGATCCACGGCAATGTTGCTGAACAAACAAAGCAGGTATTGGAAAATCTGAAAGCGGTTATTAAAGCATCCGGGACCAAGCTGTCTTCAGTAGTAAAGACAACTGTCTATCTCACAAAAGCCGAAGATTTCGTACCTATGAACGAAGTTTATGCCACGTATTTCAGCAATGAACCTCCAGCCCGCGTCACAGTCTTTGTTAACTCATTGCCCAAGGGCGCATTGGTAGAGATCGATGCCACAGCTGAATTATAGCGCTGTTGAAAAAAAGCTGGGCATAAGATTCAAAAGACGGAAGATGTTAAAGCGCGCGTTTACGCATTCATCATATTTGCAAACACAGCAAAAAACAGACCAAAAATCGAATGAAACACTTGAGTTTCTCGGTGATGCAGTTTTAGAGTTGGTAACAAGAGAGTATCTCTTGGCAAAATTCCCCGAGGCAGATGAAGGAGAATTAAGTGAACTTAAAAAAATGTATACCAGTACAGAGGCATTATATAATACCGGCAAAAAACTCGGTTTGGGACAATTTTTACTAATGGACAAAGGTGAGGAATTAACTGGAGGGCGCAATCGATCATCCAGCATTGCCGACTGTGTGGAAGCAGTTATTGGCGCACTTTATCTTGACCGTGGATTAAAATATGTCGAGAAATTCATATGCCGTATATTATTTAAGAAGAGGATAATTAAAAGAAAAGATCATAAATCACTTCTAAACCAGTGGGCAATGCAGAAACAATACGAGATTTACTATAAGGTCTCCAAAGAGCAAGGTCCACCGCATCGTAAAATATTCTATATTCATCTTTATGTAAACAAGAAAAAAGTAGCGCAGGGTTCAGGTGAAACAAAGAAGAAAGCTGAACAGGAAGCAGCTAAGAATTTCCTTAAAAGGGGACAGGCTACTTTTTAGAAGTGAAAACCACTTTAGATTAAGCAATAATTATATATATAAAAAGTAGCCTGTCCCCTTTTTTACATTTTAACTGTTCCTTCATCTGCATCCAGCTCTACTACCTTACCTTCAGGTATGAGCGTTGTTGCACCTCTAATGACAACCGCTGGAATACCGAGTTCCCTCGCCACCATTGCCGCATGACAGATAACACCTCCTGTTTCTATAATGACACCTGAGGCAACTGTAAAAAGCGGTGTCCAACCAGGATCTGCGTGGTGGGTCACTAAAATTTCACCTTCCTTCAATCGGGAACTATCATTAAAATCTTTAATAATCCTTGCCCGTGCCTTAATTTTACCAAAACTAAGAGGCTCACCCGATAAAACGGCGGATTCTGTTATTGGTGCAGAAATACGTTCGCCACTTTCATATATAATGTCGGGCGGCTCTGCCCGCCTGTACATCTTCCACTCATCTTTCCTTTTTCTTATACGTGTTAGAATATCTGCTTTTTCACATCGCCGGGCAAGAACATCCTCCAGATCTCTCAATGTTAGAAAAAATATATCCCTCCTTTTTGTTACATAACCCTGATTCATTAAGATTTTCTCTATAATCATCAATTGATCTTTTATCTTAGCCATAGCCTTAAGATAAACATGTTTTCCATTTTCTCTTAATGAAGAAAAAACTTCGATCCTGGGTAAAAGTTTCTTCAAGATAAATCTCTCATATGGCTTGGACGCCCTCAACATATCGTTTATCACTGTCTTGCGATCAATATGATATTCATTACAATCTTTTGCTGTTGTTATCAAGTTGAAGATCAGGTCGTGCTCCTCACGCCAGTTTGGACTCGCAATATCAAACTCAGCTGGACCCCGGTGTCCAAAATCACGTAAGAATTTATCAAATAAATCGTGAAATTCTCTATCTCTGGCATATAATTTTTTCAAACCTTTAAATGAAATTTTATTGACTTTGTTTTTTGCCAAAGATGCTAGAGTGTTCACTGCAATAGCCATTTCGCCTGTTTTATCCACAATACCAATTATTGCTTTACGTGCAAGAACCTCACCATACTTTCCCATTCTAATGCTCAGAAGTTTACCCAATAATACCAGATAAAAACCACTCAAAAACAAACCGCCAAAATACCGCCGTGCAAATTTCTTCAACACATATCTCAGCCACTCCTTTATATTATTTATGCCTGTTGCCAATTCAGTTGCCGGTTCAAGTTCTTCATAAATCGCGTCAAATGCGTTATGAGATTTTGTAATTTTCAGAGACATCCAACCATAGCGGAAATATCCGAGGACCAGGTAATATACAAAACGGGTAAGTGAAACTATGCTGAATCTGAACATTGTCAAACAAGGAATTGGTCTTGGTAAATTATTGATATCCACAGCCTTGAATGCCGTAGTCATTTGAGGATCAATAGCTTTATCTCCTTCAATAAAATCTATAATTGGTCCAATTGATTTCATAAATGCAATTGTATTATTCATGTTCCAATACAATCTGCCTGAAATGAGTTCTACGGGACGAAATCTCCAATACTGTTCTGGTGTTATTGGTATCCGAAATACATCAATAAAAATACTTGGGAAGAACACATTATCAAATATTGACCAGCCCATAGGTGACATTGGGTCTGGGATGGTCTCCCTGACATTGGCATTACACCAGACCGTGCATTGCCGGCGTGGAATTGAAGCATGCAGCAGAATTGGTCGAGATTGCAGTATGTAAATTTTCCCATGTTCAATTGCCCACTCAATATCCTGTGGTGATTTAAAAATCTTCTCTATCTTTTTGCCAATATTTACCAGCTTAAGAACTTGTTCTTTAGTAAGCAAATCTCCACCTCTGCGTTCGGCAATCTCATTTCTTCTAATACGATAACGGGTCGGGATGATTTCACCAGATACCAACTTTTCGCCCAACCCCTGACAACATTCAATCAAAATCTCATTGATCCGGAATGGACTCTGGGTCACCATCACACCACTCTTCTCAGGCTCAAGCTGATGTTGAATAATCACTGCCATATCGCCGATTGAAACATTCATACTTTCACAATACTTGTTTACCTGCTCTGAATCTACTGAATTCCAGGTGCGAATAACTGCTCTGATACCATCATCTATATTCTTAATATTCAAAGTAGTCTCATACATACCAGCAAAGGAAATTCCTGGTAAATCCTCAGCAGTACCTGAAGACCTAATGGCTACAGTGCCTTTTTTAAAAAAACGGATAAGTGTTTCTCTTAATTCATGTTCAAGCGCAGGTGTAATCTTTTTATTTTTTCTATAATCCTTAAACCCTTTCGTAGTAATTACAACGAATTCCGGCACCGGAAAATATTTTTTTAATAGAAATAAATTCCATGCCTTCCTGCCAAAAAGTTCAGGCATGGCAAAATTCTCAGTATGTCTTATATACATTTCTAAATATTATTCGAAGACAATTCGCCCTCCAACTCCTCAATTTCTTCAGTTAGCCTCTGATATTCTTCAAAGAGTTTTTTTGCCTTACGTGGTTTATTTATAATGCCGGGGCGTGAGAATGCCTCACGCAGTTTTTCACGTTTTGATTGTTTCTGTAAAATCTGTTTTTTTAATTTTTCAGTCGGCGATTCTTTTATCTTAGATCCCTTTTGCTTTTCAGCAGAATGAACAACCCCAGTTTTTTTCCATAAATAGTAAGAATAATCACCCGGATAATCATAAAGCCTACCATTTTTTAGTTCAATAATCCTTGTGGCAAAGGATGCTATCAGGTCGCGATTGTGTGTAACTAATATAGTCGTCCCTGAATAAGACATTATTGCCTGTTTTATGGCATCTACTGAATCCTTATCAAGATGATAGGTCGGTTCATCGAGTATTAATAAATTTGATGGTTCACTCATCACCTTAAGAATCACAAGCCTTGTCTTTTCACCACCGCTCAAAACCTCAATCTTTTTGTAAATATCATCTCCAGAAAAGAGAAAAAGACCCAAAAACTTTCGGAGGGTTTGATTGACCTCGGGCGAAGCATCTTTTATAGCCTCATCAAGAACCGTATTTAAAAGATCAAGTTTGAGTAGTATCTCGTGAGAAAATGTACCGATTTTAAGTTTTTCACTCGATTTCCGAACTCCTTGTGTAGAATGCTCATATCCAGCAATAATACGACAGAGCGTGGACTTTCCCGCACCATTTTTGCCAATGAGTGCGATCCTATCGCCTCTTTCAATAGAGAGATTTATACTGGAAAAGATTGTCTTTCCATTATATACCTTGCTAATATTATTCAATTCTACCAGCCGGCGGCTGTGTATTTCCTCAACAGGAAACTGTACCTTGATCTTTTTTCTTTCTGACTCTATTTGAATACGTTCCATACGCTCAAGATATTTTTCTCTACTCTTTACAAGTTTTGACTTTGATTTATTCGCGCGGTTGCGCATAATGAATTCTCTAATTTCCTTAATCCTTTTCTCCTGGATTTTAGCTGCCTGTATTAATCTCTGCTTGCGTATCTGTGATTCCTGAAGAAAACCTGTGTAATTTGTGCGGTATCTTCGGAATCCACCAAAGTCAATCTCCCAGATGCCGGTTGTGCCTTTTGGAGTCTGGAGAATTTTATCGAGAAAATATCGGTCATGTGATACTATTATCATTGCTCCCTTGAAATTTTGAAGGTAATTTTCAAGCCATTGCATTGATTCTATATCCAGGTGGTTTGTCGGCTCATCAAGCAATAATAAATCAGGTTTATTTAAAAGAAGCCGTGCCAGAACAATACGCATCTGCCATCCGCTTGAGAACTTCTGAACCAATTTATTATGGTCGTCTTCAGTAAAGCCAAGGCCATGGATTACCTTATAGGCTTCAGATTCATAATCATAGCTGCCGAATTTCTGGAAATTGTCTTCAGCAATTTCGTATTCCCTGAGTAATTCTTTGGACCGGGGATCTTTACCCATTAATTCTCTGATTCTTGATAAATTTCTCAGGTGTTGATTATAATCCTTCAGGACCTCGTCTATTAATGTATTGCCATGTAGAACAATCTCTTCCTGGGGAAGATAACCAATATTAATCCCTTTAGGCTTATTTATATAACCTCTGGTTGGTGAAATTCCACCGGTTATTATACGTAGAAGCGTAGTCTTTCCTGTACCATTGGCACCGACAAGTCCAAATCTGTCAAATTTATTAATATTAAGATTTGTCCCGGAAAACAGCGTGCGCTCACCAATACTATATTCAATATCAACAAGTTTAAGCATGGCACTATTTTAAAGGAATATAGCAACAAGTCAATAATGAAAATACAGAAAAGGACACATATCCCTGTAATCTTTTCATCATCGTTGCAATCTCATAATTCATCCTTGACTTTTTTGGAATTATATGTATAATCTCTTCATATGCATAATTAGGTTATCAGATCTAATCAGTATGCATATATTTTTATAGAGATTCAGATTTTAAAAGTGGAAGGAGGTGATAATCCACAAAAAAAAGGTTTTCAGAAAATGAAGGCAATATAAAAGGAGGAAAAATGAAATATGCCTTAACAATAGCAATAATGCTGTCGTTATCTTTTGGCTTGGTAACTGAATCATTCAGGTATCAATCAACTGCACAACTCTGGGAAGATGATTATGATCTACTCTTTGATCCCGCAAGAATCCCAGAAATTGAAGGTGCCCGTCTTTGGACAGGTCTTTCGAACTTTGTCACGGGTTATGAGGAATTGTTCTCAAATACCAGTGTGCCATATTTCTTTATCGGCGGCACAAAGAACTATGGGAACTTTTATCCGGGTTTTGTCTATGATAGAAGCTCCATGAAAGATGCTTTAAATACCGGCCTTATTGGACCCGGAGGAACTCCGCTATATGGTGATGGTGAAGTGACTACTATTGACTGGCAACTGGATACTCTGGGACAGCCTATCAGTCGTACTGTTGATACACAGACCGCTTCAGCATATGATGCCACAGCCAGCAGTGATTTTTATGTTGGACTGGGAGTAAAAAGAGATAACCTGCGCCTGGGTCTTGGTTTTATGAAAAAGGATTCTAAAAATACAATTACTAATCCTATGAATAATTTCACCTATGAATTTAGTTCAGAAGATCTTGAAGCAGATACATTAACATATCTTGAGACTGAAAACTCTGCAGGTGATGAAATCTTCAGTGATAATGAAAACAGAATTATTTTCAGTGCCTGGTCCGACAGGGACAACATGTCTCTTGGATTGACAGGTGAATTTGCTATGCTCGACCTAAATGAGGAAGCAATTATTACGGGTGCTGAGGCAGAATATGATTTTCCAGAACACCGGGATACAAGCTTTATGGAAATCGCAACAATTGATTCTGCAATGAAACCACAGTCAGGGACCAGAATTGCAGTAGAGGTAAAGTGTTTTTACGACTATAATGAAGACGCCCAGGGAAGATTCTATTTGGGATATTCTACTGAATCATATGACTATGGCGACAATGCAATGGACTGGTCTTATATGACAAGCGAGGAGAGCTATAATTACTTTCAATGGGATACGAATACGACAATTACGTATTATGAAGGCAGCACCAGTAATAGCGGGTTCAGGGTTGGTACAAAACAGCTTTTCAATGTTTCTGATAGATTGAACTTTGGAATTGGTTTCTTCTTCGGCTCAACATCATATTCAAATTCAATTACATCGCGGGATACAACAGTTGATATTACAGTCTATGATGACGGTGATACAGTATCTAATGATCCTGATGACTTTACCGCAACAATGTGGTCAAGTCAAACATGGCAGACAGACGTTGATGGTAGTATCAAAAACTTTACAATCCCGATTGGAGCTGAATTCCATATTGCCGACCCATTGGTCTTCAGGCTCGGTGCACGACACAATATATCTTACAATGAGTATACCACGATAGATACATTGGTCGATTATGAGCCAGAAAGAACATTAATTGAGTATGGCGATGGCACCACATACGAAGATATCGATCAAGCATATGATGATGATTACTCTAAAGAGGTTGAAAAAGTAACCCTTTCCAGTACAGATTATTACTATGGTCTTGGCTGGAAAGTGACCGACAACCTCCAGCTCGACCTGATGGGTTTTAGTGATCTAACTGATATGACTAATTGGAGACTATCCGCAACTTTCTATTTCGATTAAACGAAAAATATAGAGGGGAAGGGCTATGCCCTTTCCCTCTTTTGCTCAATAAATTGAGCAACTACGGAAAGGGAAATCCTCAATGAATTGAGCAACTATAAAAGGGGAGATGAACAATAAATTAAGTAACCACAGGAAGCAGCAATAAAGTGCGGAACCGCACTGACCACAGCACCCAACAAAATCCAACATCCCATCCTAAATCCATAACCCGTTTTTATTGATGGATTTAAAACAATATCAGGCACTCATAAAAAAAATCTATTTTAAAAAGGATTCTAAAAGAGGTTTAGATAAAACCTTTAACTGGTTTATCGAAGAAATTGGTGAACTCTCAAGGGCAATAAGAAAAGGAAATAAAGAAAAAATCAAAGAAGAATTTGCTGACTGTTGTGCCTGGCTTCTTTCTGTTGGGTCAATACTCTGTATTGATGCGGAACAGGCAATGAGGAAATATGCGAAAGGATGTCCTAAGTGTGGAAAAAGTCCATGTGAATGTGATGAAAAAGGATGTTAGGTACGAATACGTTTGCGGTACGCGGTTGCGAAATGTGATTATGACTCCTCACCCTAACCCTCTCCTCAAAGAGGAGAGGGAATTTAGATACAGTACTCTCCTCAAAGAAAAGAGGGAAACCAAAAAGGGAACACATCTTCTCCGTTCTATTTCCTCTCCCTTTTCAAAGAAGAATCACTATATTCCACTATTTCTCTCCCTTTTCAAAGAAGAATCACTATATTCCATTATTCCTCTCCCTTTTCAAAGAAGAATCACTATATTCCATTATTCCTCTCCCTTTTCAAGGGAGAGGATGAAGGTGAGGGTTAATTAATAAAAAACTGAAAACTCACAGAGCACGCCAATTACGCAAAGATACAACAGATGCCGAAAGAAAACTATGGAGTAAATTAAGGAACAGACAATTAGCAAATCTTAAATTTAGACGACAGGTCGCAAAAGGCCCATATTTTCTCGATTTCTATTGTCCTGAAAAACAATTAGTCATTGAAGTAGATGGCGGCCAACATTATGTAAAAAAAGGACAAATACGCGACAGAGCTCGCGATACATATCTTAGGCAGATTGGTTTAAGAATTTTACGGTATTCAGACAGAGATGTGTTATTGCATTTTGACAGTGTATTAAAAAATATTTTGAATAAGGTGGAGGATATTTAACTCCTCACCCCTGAAACAATACTGAAATGATATTCAGCACAAGGTTCAGGGCAGGCTCTAACTCTCTCCTCAATTTCCTCTCCCTTAAAAAGGGAGAGGATAAAGGTGAGGGTTAAAGAAATAAGGAAGGAGGTTTTATGACCCTAATTTTATTAACCGCGATTTTTGCCCTGGCGCCGCCGACCGGGGTACGAGCATACGATACACCTAGTGATGGCGGCGAAGCAATAACTGTCGAGTGGCAATTGTCACAAGATGATGCTTTAATCGATGGTTATGAAATACACCGCAGCGAAAATGGTATTGAATTTGAAAGAATAGGCTTCATTGGCAAAAGCCGCACAGAATACGAGGATGAAACCGAGGATGGTAAGGGATATTTTTATAAAGTTGCCGCAGTTTCTGCCACCCTGATATCATATTCTCAATCATCTGTTGAGGCTATGAGCAGTCCTCAATGGATAGACCAGGGAAAAATTAATCTCTTTTTAGCAATGGTTATCTTTAGTAGTATAATACTCTTCTTTATTAATCAAGCACGAAAAGGGAAGAAACTATTCATAAGAAAGATCGCCGGATTAGATGCTGTTGAAGATGCAGTTGGCAGAGCCACTGAAATGGGCAAACCAATATTGTATTGTATGGGAATAGGTTTGGTTGATCAAATCGGAACGATAGCTTCTTTTAATATTCTCGGTGAGATAGCAAAGAAGGCTGGCCAATATGAAACGCCTTTAATTGTTCCAACCTCAAACCCCGTGGTTTACACCGTAGCGAGTGAGATTGTTAAACAATCTTATGCGTCTATTGGAAGACCAGATATTTATGACGCTGACAAGGTCTACTTTGTTACTGACTCCCAATTTGCTTATGCAGCAGCTGTCGATGGTATAATGGTACGAGAAAAACCAGCAGCGAATTTCCTTATTGGCTGGTTCAAAGCCGAGTCATTAATTATTGCAGAAACCGGGGCAATGACTGGGGCGATACAGATTGCGGGAACAGACTCGATAAGCCAATTGCCATTCTTTGTTACTGCTTGTGATTATACACTCATTGGCGAAGAACTATACGCTGCTTCCGCATACATCTCAAAACAACCTCTTCTATTGGGTGCAATCAAAGGAGAAGATTGGGGAAAGGTCGTTATATTCACTGCGCTAATTATTGCTTCGATAATCGGACTATTAACCAATTTTGCTGTGCTTGACATTTTTAAATAGGAGAAAACATGAAGAAAAAATTCCCTTTACTTCTGGTTTTAATCTTGGGTATCATAGGCATAATACCATATTACCTGCCTCACTCAGCAGTACAGAATGCTGATAATTTTCTGAGAAATGACTTTCTAAGGATAATATCAACATTCGCCATTGTACTGGGTCTGGGCAGTCTCATGAAGGTCCACTATGATAAGATAAGACGCCATCGTGCTAACTTCCAATATTCCTATGTTTTGATAATAAGCTTTGCTATAACCTCGATAATCGGTCTGTTTGGCGGCGTTGAGGGTGACCTTTTTCTGCCTACGAGAATAGGATCCTTCCAGTTCGATTTGCAAACACTTTATACAAATATCATTGTTCCTTTAGGCTCAACCATGTTTGCACTTTTGGCATTCTTTATGGCATCGGCATCGTACCGTGCATTCCGCGCGCGTTCATTAGAATCAAGCCTTCTTCTTGGCGCAGCCTTCATAATAATGATTGGTGTTCTGCCACTCGGCGATAAAATCTCGCCCCATCTTCCTTCCTTTGCACAGTGGATTATGGATATTCCCAATGTTGCTTCAAAAAGAGGCATTAGTTTTGGCATTGCTTTAGGTGCAGTCGCCACTTCATTAAAGATAATCCTGGGTATCGAACGGTCCTGGCTTGGAGGTGGTAAATGAAATTATTAGATTATTTGACAAAATTAGACAGGCGCGTAATATATCTAATACTGGCAATCGTTGTAATTCTTCCCCTTGTATTTCCATCAACCCAAAAAGTGAGGGTTATGACGCCTGTGCAAAGACTCTTCAATACAGTTGAGATGATTCCTGATGAAAAGATTTTAATAATCGATTTTGACTATGACCCTCAAACACAACCTGAATTGGAACCAATGGCAATTGCGCTTTTGCGCCACGCCTTTAAAAGAAGAATAAAAATGGCAGCTTTATCTCTGTATGTTCAACCTCTCGGTCTTGCCAAGTTAGCTATGGACCAGGTAATCGAAGAATTTAATTCTGAAGCCACAACCACAGCAGACAGTATAATCTATGGCAAAGATTATGTTTTCCTGGGCTGGCAGCCACCTCCAATAATTCCTTTATTGGGCATGGGTATAAGTATTTCAGATGTATATAAGACAGACTATTATGGTTATAAAACAGATTCATTACCAATGATGAAGAATGTTAAAAATTTTAACGATGTAGGATTACTAATCTCAATAAGCGGCGCAAGTGCACCACTATGGTGGATCACCTATTCACAGACCAAATATGGTGTAGCAGTTGGTGCCGGCGTCACTGCAGTAAGCGCCTCTGATTTCTACGCATATTTCCAGACCGGACAATTTTCCGGATTAATGATCGGTATGAAAGGGGGAGCAGAATACGAAGAGTTGATAGAAACTGAGCTGAAGATTCAACAAAGGCGCAAGGCAAGCGAGGCATTGGGTTCTTTGACTGCAGCACATATTACTATTATTATTTTCATCATTATTGGAAATGTCGGATACTTTGTAAGGAGGCGAAAATGAATATTTCGTTTGATTTCTGGATATGGATTGGTGCCTTTCTTAGCCTATGCATCTTTTCTTTTCTCTACAAAGATAATCCGTTTTATAAATTCGCTGAGCATTTATTTGTTGGCGTTACAAATGGATATTTCTTGACTTTTACTGTACACCGCGTGCTCGTACCCAATCTCTTTAAACCACTCTTTGAAGGCAAATTATGGCTCATCATTTCATTTGTTGTAGGTGCTTTATATGTCGCCAGATTCATTCCAAAAGTATCATGGTTGGTGCGGATTCCGATTGCCATTACCATTGGCTATTACACAGGTGCATCTATCCCTGCAGTTATCCAGACTGACATCATCAGACAGATTCAGGGTACAATTCTCACGCCACAGAACTTTCAGGCATGGCATGCTGGCACTATGGGAGTTGTCTGGTCTATTATTCTGTTTATAGGTGTGCTGTGTACACTCTCATACTTTTACTTTTCTAAAGAGCATAAAGGTGTGCTTGGTGTTACATCAAAAATTGGTATTATCTTTATTATGATCGGTTTTGGTGCAGCATTCGGTTATACGGTCATGGCGCGTATCAGCCTTTTGATCGGTAGATTACAATTTTTATTAGGAGATTGGTTAGGGATTATTAAATAAGTTAAAATTAAAAAGTTAAAAGTAAAAATTCTCGGAGCCACAACCGTAGTGGTCGAGCTTGCTCGACTAACCTCGATGACAACACGTTGTTTGCAGAGTATCATGCCATAGGCAGATCCGCCTCAGGCGGAAACTTTGCCTTTACAGATTATTTTTTATCTGGTTTTTTAATTCTTTAGGTATATTGATTATACACCTGATAAATCAGGTGACTACAAAAAAAATATCGCAAAGACGGTTAATATAAATAATGTAGGTTAGGGGCATAACGCAGTTATTTTCAATTTAACTTTAATGAACGCATCATTTACGAAACGAAGTGAACGTAAATGATATGCGTGAATTAACCCCGCACCTTATTTTGCTTAATGTGTACGCATTGATTACGCATTCTGTAGAACCCAGGGAATAAATAGTGGTTTATCTGCATACTTATGCCGAACAAGGTGTGGGGTCAAATTCGACTACAGACTTATGAGCGCTCACCTACGGGTGAGCTCCATAAATCTAAGTCTCATTTAACTTTTAACTTGAAAATGTAGTTGCCCAATTTATTGGGCTACGATAATAATAAAGGGCGGGACAAGCCCGCCCTTTATTATTCGTAATTCCTTAATGAATCACAATAAGCGAACTATTAACATTGCCCGCTGTTGTTTTCAGGAATAAGAAATAAGTACCATTTGCCAGTTCACTCACATCCAAGTTTAGATTGTAAACGCCAGCATCTTTATGACCGGTTTCAATTGTTCTCACCAAACTACCGGTCCGGTCATAGACCTTAAGAGAAATCTCTCCTGCATTGGTTAGTGTATAAGAAATCTTTGCATTACGTGAAGCAGGATTTGAGATATTCATTGTTAATCTGGATGGCGTCTCAGTATCATCATGCTCTTCAATACCAACATATTCTTTCGGGAATACCCAGCCGTGCACTGGATTGTCAGTCATCACACCACCATGGACAAACGCACAAGCATCTTTATCCTCTATGAATGTAACAAAGATTGAATCGTTAACAATAAGTGGACTGGCTGTAAAATAGTCCTCGTCAAAACAATCACCAGCATCAGCACCAGGTGAAGGAGTATTGGTCAGGTTTTTATAATCTGTCCAGGTTGCACCATTATCATAGGATATTGCACCATAAATCTCACCATTGATATAGTCATTCAGGGCAACATCGGTTGAGTCAGCATTACCAGCCCATAGACAATAGAGATCATTGTTAGTCGGATCAACAACAAGCTGTGGCGCGTCGATAATCGTTCTCCAGGAACCAGCAGCACCTGCATGCCAATCGGGATCACCAAAAGTCCATGGTTCAACCCAGTAACCATTAGGCTCCGTATAATAGGTACTTGGGCTACTCACTGTAGTAATCGTGCCGGATACTTCATCCCAGTGGACGATCTTTCCTCGCTCACCTCCATGCAGTGTATCACCTGGGACAACCCATGCTAAATAAGCTCCCCAGGCGATATGGAGATCATCGTTTGTGTCAAACACTGCATTCACGGTATTAAATGCCCAAAGTGCTGAATCACCAACACTCATACTGGCAGGAGGTGTATAATTGGTGATATTGACCGGGCTACCCCAGTTAGCACCATTATCAGTAGAAAGCGCATAATAGACATCCATACTCCACTGTGGTACAATATCTAAATCCATGGATTGGGTCCAGACCTGGACAACCTTATCTGAATTCGGCGAGGCACGGAGAAATTGTGATAAGCATGTACAGGAATCAAAATCCACGACAGTAGACCAGGTCACACCTTCATCAGTCGTTAGATAACGGTGATGAGTCTCCATCCCAGTACCACTATTACCAGTCAACATAATGATATTATCACCGCTAACAGCGATATAGGGCCATTGATGATCGGCAACTTCAGGACCTTTAGCGGCATTTGGCAAAACACCCCATAGATTGCCTTGATCACAATCGATCCAGGCACTACCACCATAATGGTAGGCAACAACCGTTCTTCCATCGCTCGTTATATCAAGCTGCACATAACCACTCCATGATG
>Ga0209986_10002178_pt1 | contig 18177 bp, 17 predicted proteins | sample BlataG_FD_183168 | JGI IMG/M metagenome (GOLD analysis project Ga0209986, IMG submission 183168) | Deep subsurface microbial communities from Black Sea to uncover new lineages of life (NeLLi) - Black_00105 metaG (SPAdes) (version 2) | ecosystem: Environmental > Aquatic > Marine > Oceanic >...
CCTTTGAGATATGGTGCTTTCACTCGCTGATTTAGAGGTTGACCTTTCTCAAAAGAGGAGATTACACGCTTCCCCTTTTCCACTTCCCTTCCTTGAAAGTCTTTTATGGTATACACGAAAGCTAGCTCTCGATTATCCGCTTCAGATAAACTGAAAGCTAGCTCGATAGCTTCTCCAGGGAAGAAGATATTCCCCTTTTTCTCAACAGCCATCAGGGAAACAGATGTTTCCCTACCTTCTCTAGCTGACAGTCCCAGGCAAGTTATTGACAGGCAAAAGCCCAGAAAAGGCGCTATTATGAGAAGACACGAAAAGGCAGATAATGTTTTTCTCATAGCTCTATCTCCAAATGTGAAATTCTCCTGTAAAATATCACCATTTTCTGATAGGAGCAAGGTGAAAAGGATAATATCATTGCCAAAGATAGCACCGGCGACCATATCTGCATGGGTACAGCCAGTCTCCAACCGGTATTTGGCCCAGCGCATGGTGCAGGAGATCGCACCGGCCATTGAATCCGGCGCTAAATTTTCAATTTTTCATAACTATTTGATAAAAAAACACTTATGAGATACGAATTTTTTGATAATTGGCAGATAACAGGCTTTCGGGTTGTAGCCCAGTTGTAGTCACCGACTCACGAAAATGGGGCCATTTCGGGGGCATATGTTCGCGCCTCAATGTGCTTCTAATTGGCTGTTGGGACTGGTCCGAAGGATACCAACAGCATTGCATCTAAGGATTGAGCATTCTCAACGATTGACAGACTACTGATGAGATTTGTAGAATGCACTTGTCGGACCTGGGAATATATTGCCACTGAGACATTATTCCTTTGTGTACTGCTCGCATGTGCTCTGGACAGTGTCGCGCTTTGGAGAAATTGGAAGATGGGAAAAAACAAATTGATGCAGAAGCCCACGGAGGCTATGAAAAGGCTTATACGGAAATTGTGGCTTACGAAATCTCTAATCATTGGGGTTTTTTCTGCCTTCCTGTTGTCCTTGTCGATCTTGGTTGTGCCTTCTTATTCCCAGAATGGCAAGCTGAATGTGGATGGCCAAAGGATCAAGAGTTACGTCGAGTGGATGTCTCGGGATAAGTTGGAAGGTCGAAAGACTTTGACACGAGGATACCGTAAGGCTGCCGAATGGGCCGCAGCGAGTTTCAAGCAGTGGGGTCTGGATCCCGCCGGTGATGATGGAACCTATTTCCAGCAAGTCCCTATCAAGCGCAAGTTTACGCACATGACGGGAATGCCCGCTTTCAGGGTCGGCAAACAGCTTTACCTCATGGAAGAAGAGGATTTTTCTGTCCATGCCTCCTCAACCGCTGCTACGTCGGTCAATGCTGAGGTAGTATTCACAGGTTATGGTATTAGTGCTCCGGACAAAGGCCTGGATGAGTACGCTGACGTGAATGTCCGGGACAAAATCGTCCTGGCGCTCAAGGGCTCCCCCCATGGCCTTTCGACGGACCGGGATGAAAACAATTCCCCGCAAAAACAGTCGTCTGATCCTTGGGAACATTATGTTTCAGATGAAGTCAAGATCATGACCGCCTACGAGAGGGGCGCCGCTGCCATCCTCTTGCATTCTATCCATCCTGTTGATGAACAGAAGTCCAAACAAAGCGAGCAAGGGTCGGAAGAAAAGGAGAAACTGAAGTTCGAGCGGAATTTCCTAGTGTTTACGATCAGCGGTCGGGTCTTTCGGGCCATTATGAAAACTGACCGGCAGGAATCACTGCGGGGATTCAGTCGTCGTGCAAGGCAAATGGCAAAAGACATCAGCGAGAAAAAGTCTCAATCCAAAACTACAGGGATCAGAGTTCGTATCAAAGGCTATGATAGGATCGAAGATTATAGCGACGAAAAGGACAACAATGTAATTGCCAAAATCCCAGGGACTGATCCTGAACTCAAGAATCAGTACGTCATCATTGGCGGCCACTTAGACCACTTGGGCATGCGAGATGGGTATGTTTATAATGGCGCCGACGATAATGCATCCGGTACGGCAGTAGTTCTGGAGATCGCCAGGGTCCTGAGTGAAGCCGGTTTTAAGCCAAAACGGACAATCGTCTTTTGCTGCTGGTGCGGTGAGGAGATGGGTCTACTTGGCTCGAAACATTACGTGTCTAATCCATGCGATGGTGTGTCGATGGATCGTGTCGTTGCCTACTTCAATTTGGACATGGTGGGACTGGGCGAGACCATTAGCGCGCGGGGAGCCCTGAATTTTCCGTCCATCTGGGAAGTCATCAAGAGAGCTCAGAACAAGGATGTGATCTCGGTCGTTGAGCCCCAGACCGGAGGACCAGGTGGAAGTGACCACTCGGCATTCATAGAAAAGGGCATTGAGGCCCTGTCGATTATGACCCGCGGGCTTGGGAGGCATCCGGATTTTCACAAACCCGAAGATGATGCCGACAAGATGGATCCGAACATCCTGCGCAAGACCAGCCAGTTTGTCCTGCAAGGAGTAATCAATCTGGCTAATGAAACCGAGATTAATTTGCTTATTGAAGATCGGCAGGTGCTGTACGATGCAATGAGCTTAACTGTCGTGAACATCAATCCACATTTAGAGGGAAGCGCCTGGGGTTACGTAGATATCGATGGCTACAGCCAGGACAAACTCAGATGGCGTGTAGCGGCATCAGAGGAGGAGCCGGAAAGAACCTTGAAGAACGGAATCAAGGACCTGAGGGGCTTCGAGGGCGACGTGGAATTGCTCATCGCCGCTTCCGAAGCGCTGGGTTTCGGACGCGTGGACATAACTGGCAGCGATGGTGTGTGGGTGGCTGGGGGGCGGCTCACGCGCAAGGGACGCTACGCCCTCGGAGTAATGCAAGAAAACGAGATCGTTGTGAATCTGGTCAGTCCTTCCCCGCAGCTATTTCGCGCCGTTCTCGACACAGCGCCCCGTCCCTTTGTGGTCACTGGTTATTATAGACTCAATCCCCGTCTCTGCGATCAAATTAATGAAAAAGATGTTCTCCTGGGTGTGAAGTTTGACCCTATCGATGTCAATGATTGCGTCGAGCGGCTGGTAGAAGCCAAGGCAGCTTTAGGTGGCTCAGACAACTTGATTCTCTATGTTACCTCGACAGAGGGCTTGGACGAAGCCAAAAAGACCTTATACATGAGTCTGATCAAGAGGGGCTGGGAGGCAAATGAGATTGCCGGTGCAAGAAGTCGTCGCCGTGGCAACGAACGTCGTTTCGGTATTTCCGGGGGCAATCTCAGTGTCCTCCGGTAGCGTGAGCATAGGGCGTTCCGGCTATCGCGGATCGGGGTGTGGTGTCTGCCTTACTTTGATTCGATTCTTATTCGGGGCCGTGCTTGCGGAGCAGTTCGACGATTTCCGTGTGGCCTTTCTTATTCGCCAGCGATATGGCGGTCTCACCTTTCTCGGTTTTGGCATTGACATCCGCGCCGTTAGCTATGAGCAGTGTTACAACTTCCTGATGGCCTTGCCTGGCCGCAGCGTGAAGGGGCGTCTTGCCAGAATCGTCTCTTGAGTTGACCTCGGCTCCTTCTGCCAGGACTGCCAATAAGGCAACAGTTTTCTCTTTTATCAATCCATTCACCTCGAACATATTAAAACCGCCTCCCGGCTGTCGCGGGTCGGGGATGGGGTGGTTGGGCTGGGGTGGTTGTTTTTTGTGGAACGACAGTTGGAGAGTAGAGGGCTGGGGGTGTGGGTTTTTTGGCAAGGTTCGCTGATAAAGAGAACCATTACTTCGATATGGAACAGGGATGGATACGGATACTGTACATGACCAGCTGACAAGCATTTCTGCCAACATCTCAAGCATTTCTGCCAACATCTCTGGTCTTGCCACTTCTTTTGCCCTCCTCCGATGGGCGAGCTACACAGTGAGAGGCTACAGCCTATCTTCAACGACCGGTGCGGTACTTTCGGGGGCTGTGATGCCCGGCGACAATTCCATGATCCGGATATTGCGGAAATGGATCTCGGCGCCTTCGGACTCCAAGCAGATGTAACCCTTCTTGATCGCTGCCTTGCTGATGCCGTTGACGAACTTGCCGTTCACGGACAACTTGATGACACCGTCTACACAAACGACAACGTATGTGTTCCACTGGCCTCTTCCTTTGCAGCGGTTCTCGATGGACTTGCTGCGGCTGCCGCGCGGATTGTCCGGGACCGTCTTCAAACCACCCGCACCAAAGACTTCACCGTGCACATAGGCGATTGGCGGGAGCGTGCCGTCCTTTTTTTTGTGTAGATTCACCCAATCGAGTTCCAACATCTGTACCTCAACTCCCTTGGGCAGCCGCCTGCCTTCGGGCACGGTTCCTTCGCTCCAAACAAACACGCCGGAATTCCCACCCGCCTCCATGTGCATCCATTCAATGTACAGGACAAAGTTCTCATACTGCTTTTCCGTGCGCATAACCCCGATTGGGTGTCCGCTGCACACCAGCATACCGTCTCGCACGGTCCAAGTGTCCTCGTCAGTATTGACATTGACCCATCCCGAGAGGTTTTTGCCGTTAAAGAGTTCGCGGAATTGCGGAAACTCTGCGGCTGGCGCCCGGGAGCCCACGCACAGTAGCACAACGGCAATACACGTCAGTACCTTTGCTTGATTTTTCATAGTTTTTCCTCCATCTTCATTTTTGTTCTCGGTTGAAACTCTGTTTTGCCGCGAAACGATTGCCACACACAATCAATCTGCGCGACACTGTATCTCATCCTGTCCGAGTATTCAACTATCTTTTGATAATAAAACATCGTAACACAATTCGATGGAATCTCAAGCCTTTATGATAATCTCCTATAATGGACAACGAACAGTGGGAAGAGGCAGGGTGTTGGGGGGTTCGGGAGAGGCTTGACGGAAAACGTCAACTTTTCTTCTAAACTAGATGACCTTTGTTGACTGAACCGGCATCGAATGTAATCTCATTTCCACGAGCAAAGTCACCTCTATCAAACCTATGTACGACTGTCTCTCCGCTGGCAGTATTAGTAATTTGTAATCAGCATGTAACACACCCATGGCAGGCTGCTCTGAAGTCAACTTATCTCATTTTATCATCTTCCCCTTAGCAGGTATTTACCCCCTTAGCAAGATACTTCGCTTCGGCAGATGAGTTGTAAGACATGCTAAAGCAGTCTGGATTAATCGGTATAATCTAAAGACTATCGTCGTACCGACCGCTACGAGCAACAACGCGTATCAAGGACCCTTGAGGAGGTACATTTGGAAAACATACTTTAAATCGCTGGAATCTTTCGAATTTACCTATAACATCTCTGGGTATATAGTAATCTGGAGAACGAGCCTCATCCAGAACAGTCCCTTCAGGGGTCAATATTGTAACATTGACATGTTTCTTGATAGGTAAGCCGATATGGTCTCGTCTTCTTAGGACTCCGGTTACTACAATCCCCTTTTCATCTTTGTATGCATCACACCAGGCAATGTACACTTTCCCCGATGCCTGTTTTTCTAAAGTAAGCAGGCCGCTATCCATGAGATTTATTCGATTCTCAGCGCACCCAGAGAGAAATATGGCCAACATGACAAATCCCGCTCCAATTACTGAAGCAAAAACTGCTCGTTTCATAACAAAATCCCCAAAAGCCAATCTATTCGGAATTCCACTTAATATCAAATTGGCTCAGTTCACAAGTCGCTGTTCGATGACAATGCTCAATTTATCTGAAAAATAGAACCATTGAGCGTATGATGGTAGTTGTTTCGTCAACAGGGAAATAAGCAAAAAACGACTGCATGTCCTTTTACTATCAGGATTGGAAAACCACTGAAAACATCATATATTCATATAATATAGTTTTTTATTCTGCAAATCAAGAAAAAAATGTACGAAAGTTGCTTTCTGCGCCGGAACACAGTATATTACTTAGTTGTGGTAAAAGCCGAAATCGAAGATGTCGCCGATTATCTTCAACGACTTTATTAAGTATTTTTTAAGCAAGTTAGATGTTGACACAACTTGTTTGTGTATGTAGAATTCTATAGTGTAGATTTTTTGGGGTGATTGAGAAACCAGCGAAAAAAATAAATATGTATGCTTTTTCGAAAAATAATTTAAATATCCGTCATACGATGTCGGTTGTGATCGTTGTCGTATACGCGATTGTGACATCCACAATTGATCTATTTCATAATGAGAACTACCACCTTGGCACAGTAAATTTGACCGATACAGACTTTATATTCAGCAATGATCCTTGCCCAGCCTGTAAGTTTTTGGGTAACTCTAACTCAACCGAAGCGAATTCTAACTCGGCCTTAGTCAGCACTACAATCCAAGTTATTTCTCAGCCCTCACCACGTTTGACGATTGTAAATCATTATGAGTGGGCCTGTTCAATTATGTTACGAGCACCGCCATCAATTACCATTTCTTAAGGTAGGAGTCAGAGCATCAATACTCTGCTTCGGCTGCAATCCTAATTTTTAAAAACGCCGGATTCATCGTAGGCTTCTGGACTAAACACAACTCGAAATCAGAAACCCACGAAATATTCTGGCTAATTCGTAACATTAATAAATAGGAGATATAAGTATGCAGGTAAAAAAGATATTCTGCCTGCTTTTCCTTCTCGCTGCCATAGGTTCCTCCGGTATGGCTCTTGCCGGGAATAACGAGACTGAAAATCCTGAACTTGCGGAACTCAAAAAGCAGATTCTCGAGATGAAGCGGCAGATGAATGAAATAAAACTAAAGCACGAAACTGAAATCAACGCGTTGAAAGAAGAAATCAGCAAACTTGGCCAAGCTGTTCCTGCTCCTGAAGAGGCCAAAGCTGGGGATGAACTGGCACGTCTGCGCGAGCTGGCCGAAAGCATGGCAGGCGAAAAGAAAGAACAGAAAGCACCTGAAGAGACTGTCTATAAATTCGGCGGCCTTAGTTTGCAACAGCTTAATCCGGAAATCAGCGTCTCCGGAGATTTTGTCGGACACTATAGGCACCAAGCGGAAACCAGAAAACGGACAGACGCTGAAATACGAGGCCTCGAACTAAATTTCCAGTCTTATCTCGACCCTTTTTCAAGATTGAAGGCTACAACGCACATAAGTGATGGCGGCGTCGATCTCGAAGAGGTTTACCTTACACATTTCACGGTGCTCGAAAACGCCACTCTGGACTTGGGTCGATTCCGCCAGCAGTTCGGCGTGGTCAACCGATGGCATGAAGATGCCCTGGATCAGGTTCAGTATCCTTTAGCTTTACAAAGAATATTCGGCGACGAAGGCCTAAATCAGACCGGTGCATCTATTGAGTGGACACTGCCCAAGTGGGGCCAAGCTTATCAAGGATTGACTTTTCAAGTTACTAATACCGAAAATGAACGTTTATTCGGCGGGGATACATTGGGCAATCCTTCCCTGCTTCTCCACTATAAGAATTATCGAGACCTTTCCAGAGACACTTACTTAGAATTTGGTTTGACTGGGCTGTTCGGTTGGAATGATGAATGGCAGATGGATGATGCGCATGGCGGGATTAAAGAACACGACACCTTGGGGACTCAAGTATTTGGAGCAGACCTTTCTATTCTCTGGGAACCGGCAGACCAGGCCCTCTATCGCAATGTGGAATGGCGTAGTGAAGTTTATTTTCTCAATCAAGACATCCTGGCGCCGGACAATTCCGGAAGAGATAATTTGAATGCCTGGGGTGCTTACAGTTATCTGCAGTCAAAAGTAGCCCGCAATTTAGACATCGGAATTAGAGCTGATTACTATAAACCAGATAGCAAAGATTACGCTAATACGGCAGGGGCTTCTGTTGTTCCATTGGCTTATACTGCTAAGAATGCTGAACGTTGGCAAATATGTCCCTATGTAACCTGGTGGCAGAGCGAATGGGTCAAGCTTCGCTGTGAGTATGATTATGCGTTCGGCCATGGCACCGAGGATACCGAACATGTACTTTGGTTACAGGCGATATTTAGCGCCGGGCCACATAAGCATGAACGTTATTAAAACAGAAAAAAGGAGGCAATTACAATGGCAAGAAGAAATTTTCTAATCTCAACTATATCCACTGTTTTATTGGCAGTATTATGTTTACACGATGCCGGTACTGCCGGAGAGCGAACACGTCTGCGCACGCAACAAAGGGGACGTCTGCAAGTAGTAACAACCCTATCTGACTACGCGGTGTTAGCCAAAGCTATCGGCGGCGAACGGGTTGCCGTCAATTCCATCGTTCATAGTGTTCAGGACCCTCATCATATAAGACCTAAACCATCCTTTGTGAATATGGTCATGAACGCTAACGTACTAATAGCAACCGGACTTGACCTTGAACTTTGGCTGCCTACAGTGGTAAACAGAGCCGGCAACAAACATGTTCGCAGCGGGGAAATTGGATATGTCGCTGTATCACAAGGGATAGGACTGGTTGAGAAACCTAAAGTTATTTCGCAAATCGAGGGCGATGTTCACGTATTTGGCAACCCCCACATTACCACCAGCCCGATTAATACCAAGCAGGTGGCGTGGAACATCGCAACCGGCTTAATTAAGAACGACCCGCAGGGTAAAGCTTTTTATCAAGAAAACTTGAAGAGACTGCAGGATGAGCTGGATAAAAGTCTGTTTGGCGAAGAATTGGTCAAACTGCTCGGAGGAGACACCCTCTGCAGGATGGCCGTGAATGATAAGTTGATTGAGTTTCTGCAGCAAAATAAATTACAAGGAAAACCTTTGATTGATAAACTGGACGGCTGGATGAAAAAAATGCTTCCTTTGCGTGGAGCACCTGTTGTCGTCTATCACAAGAACTGGAGCTACTTTCTAAAACTCTTCGGCCTCAAAGAAGCCGCCACCATTGAATCAAAGCCGGGAATTCCGCCTTCCGCAAAGCACGTTACAAATTTGGTCAAGATGATGCATGATGACAACGTTCGTATTATCCTTGCCGCAAACTACTTTGACGAACATAAGGTCAGAATCGTCGCCAATAGAACTGGTGCTGAAGCAGTTATCGTTCCTTTGTTTGTTGGTGGAGTTCCTGGAACCGAAACTTACTTCCAGCTTGTCGATTACTGGATTAACGGCCTGTTAAAAGCAGCTAAGAATACCGGGCTTGTGAGCGAGTAAAAATTAGCTAATACTCAGTCTAACCTATGAAGGAAAACGATAATGTCAGAAGCGATGAAACTATTTTCGTTACAGATTGCGTTAGTCGCAGTAGTCCTGATTTTACATACTTACCTTGGGCTTCACATCATCCGGCGCACCCTGATATTTTCTGACCTGGTTCTGGACCAGCTGGCTGCCTTTGGCGCCCTGGTGGGCGTAGGTATTTATACCAAATACGCATTTTCAGATTCCAATGTGTTAGCGAAAGGAGCAGCTCTTTTTAAATATGCCTCCATTGGTTCCTACCTGTTAGCTTTGGTGGCGGTTCTATTCGGCTCGCTCTTGCTTGCCTTAATAAAACCAAAAACTCGGGCAATACCAAGGGAAGCTGTCATCTGCATCCTTTTTGCAATGGCGCTGGTTATTTCACTTTTGTTGACAGACAAACTTCCGAATGCGGAAACTTACGTAACAACGACTCTCTCCGGTAGTCTATTATGGGTAACCTGGCCCTTAGTCATTGTGACAGTTGTTGTATATATAGTTATATTGCTTTTTCACTACATATTCCGTGACAAATTTATCACCTTGGCAGAAAATCCGCAAACCTTAAAAAACGAAAAACTGTGGGATTTTCTGTTCTTCACTACTCAGGGTATTATCACAGTCCTGATTGTCCCTATCGCCGGAGTCTTATTGGCGTATGCTTTTCTTATGATCCCTGCTGCTACTGCTGCAATGTTTACCAAAAAATGGGCAAAAGCCGTTCTAATCGGATGGAGTATAGGATTTGTGGCCTGTGTTCTCGGCCTGGGTTCCTCATATTTCTTCAACTTCCCTTATGGACCGACTCTCGTATTATTCTTGGGGCTTTTCTTTATCTGTGCAATGGTGCTCCGATATGTGCTTTCTCGGACTAACGTAAACTATTGAAGTTTTGGAAACTATATAAGGATATGAATGATGTCGCAATTGGTTCAAATTCTTGGCTTGCCATTTCTGATGTGTCTAATCATAGGAGCAATACTTGGGTACTTTGGCATCCATGTACTCAAAAGAGACATCGTCTTCATTAATATAGCCGTAGCTCAGGTCGCTGCAATAGGTTCAATTGCTGCTCATCTGGCGTTTGATGCAGAAGAAGACACGCTGATATCGTATTTATTTTCGTTAGGCTGCGTTTTGTTAATAGCTGCATTTTATGCTATGGCCCGAAGAAAAATCGTCCAAATTTCAATTGAGGCAGTAATTGGAATCTCTTATGCAATCACGGCCGCTGCTACAATGTTCTTAATCGGCATCGCACCAGGCCACGCTCACGCCGAAGAAATGCTCGCGGGCAAGCTCTTGTGGGTAACATGGCAACATATTGTATTATGCCTCGTAGTCTTTACAGCCGTAGCTTTTTGCCTCCACATATTCAGAAAACCACTGTCTAAAATATCACAAAATTACGAGGGGGCTATCACACAAGGTTTGAAGGTAATATGGTGGGATTTTGTATTCTACGCGTTACTCGGAGTAGTTATTACGGTTGCTGTACGAGTTACGGGCGTTGTAACTGTGTTTTCATTCCTTATTATTCCAGCTACAATATCGGCTCTATTTACTGTACACTGGGGTTTGCGAATGTTTATTGCCTGGGCAGCAACTACATTGGCCTCTTTGGCAGGCCTGCTATTTGCCTATTTCTTTGATTTTTCAATTGGACCGGCCATTGCCTTGTTCCTGGGAGTTGTGTTAGTCATTGCCGCACTTTTCAGCAAATTTCGCCAAATTCACTCAGTCAATAAGATTAGCGTGTAACCGGTTTTTTGCTATGTTGCTCTACTCCGTTTTGATTCAATTATGTCTCTGACTTCTACCCGGTAACCTTCAATTATATAAGCCGCTCGATTCGAAACAGGTCAGTCTCTTTCATGTTTATGCACTGGCGTGAGAGTTTTTCCAGCTCATGCACTTGACGTCTCTCTATGCGCTTGAGGTACTCGGACTTCGGTTTGAAAATCAAAACAGGGCCTATGCCGTCCTTGCGGCGGACGGCAACGTGAACAAGGTCGAGTGACATCACCTCGGCAAGGCGAATATCGAGCCGGCCGATACAGTTGCCTGTGCCGATGACCAGACCATCGGCCATGCACGAATATGGAGTCTCCATAGGAATATAGCAAATTATATCGAGATCATGCCTGCCCCACTTGACATCGAATTCATGCAATGCCGCCTGACCAATGCGCCAGCCCAATACGTTCCAGGGCCCAACATGGCCGTGCATTCGTTTGATCGCGCCCCACCAATCTTCGGGTGCTTGCCCCTGGTTCCAGGGATTCTCCCCGGCAGTAGAACGAACCGGACCTTCTGACTTATGACCGGCAGGGACAGGATCGTCCTGATGAGCCAAAACAGCAACAATCCCCAGACCGAAAATACCGAGAACAATGGTACACAAGCAAAATCTTTTCATGATTCAATTCCTCAAAATAAACTTCGGTAGATATTCAAAACACAATCTTGTCATTAACCTTCAAACGAACCTATATGCCGGCCTTTTTTCAAACGCATCCGAACTATAACGCCCCTACGGGTCATTGGGTAATACCAGGTTTGCCTCGGAACAGGATATTTCAATTCTTTCATACGGTTCAGGTCAAACTCAGGCCCTTCGCTGTAGAGAACCCAGCTTACCGGCGAATCTTCCAGATTATTATAAGTGTCTCCTTCCTCTTTCTCATTCTCGGGAAATCCATCCGGGACCCAGAGAGACGCCCCGTCTTTAATAACGAAAGTCCTGTTATAAATCAGTTCTCCTACAGACCTGTACTTGTATGTATAACCTCGATTAAACCTGTCTTCTATACCTGCGGCCATAAATGTATCTTCGCCCGGTGCCGGCAGATATCCGCTTTCAACCAGCTCGACGGGAAGCTGATAAAAGTGTCCTCCGAGCATGCAGTCAACGCGAGTCGGAGGATATTTATCATTGTTATCCGAAGAATAGAGTTCAATCGCCAGTCCGATGTCACGCAGCTCGGCATTGACCGCGATAACTTTTGCCTGAAGACGCGCTTTTCCCATTACAGGAAGCAATATCCCCATTAACAAAGCAGTGATAGAAATAACCACCAATAGCTCAATTAGCGTAAAGCCGTGCTTCATAGTTTCATATCACTTTTAAAAATTTCCCGCATCAGTTTCTTGTTCGAGCCAGTCTTCAACGAACTCAGTAAAATCAACGCCGTCAACTACACCGTTCAAATTAATATCACCCGGCTTATCCGCCATACGGTGTTCACAACAGGCCAAAACAGAACCATTTCCATCATAGTTCATCACATATAATCGGTAACCGCTGGTTAAATCCGGGCTTTCCTGATCCATAATCCCAATGATATCAAAAGGCTCGGTCAGATTATTTGAGCCGGCGTAAATACCATTGCCGCGACCCAATTTCACGCCGAATGTCTTTATGCCATCGGTTATCACCAGCTCACCATGCGGACCCCAGTCGTTTGCATCAACGAAGTAAACATCTTCAATTTTTGTCAGCCGACCCTGATAATACTCGCCACCTCTTTGCCGGTTAGAGTCAAAAATGAAGTCATCGTCGCCGTTTTTTAACTCATCGAGTGTAACAACTTCCGGGCGAGGCAAGCCGACGCCTCGCTCCAATAATTCAACGGTGAAATCATGGTTGGGATTCTTGTTATGCTGCTCATTGATATTTAATTTCCCATTGTATGAAAGATAATAGCCCGTCACTCGTATTCTATCACCGGGACTAAACTGAGCAGCGTTCAAACGGCTCAACTCCATAACGAATTCTTCGTTGGTGTACCCTCCATCCGGGGCTACCCAAGGAAGATTGTTATAAAGTTGTCCCAGCCAGACAGCCGTACCTGCATGGTCTTCGCCTTCACCCTGAAAGAAAATTTGCCACTGACCGCTAATATTAAAAGTATCCGTTATTGTATCGTCTGGCGTCGGATCCAGCATGTCTGCAGGATTGTGCAGCAATATCCCTTCAAGAACAACTTTATCGGTTGCGTTATACGTGTGTTCACCGCTGGCATCTACTGCTTGAAATTCCGAGTGAGTTACCTCGGCGACAGTGGAAACGGCGTTTGCGATAGGTCCGAGCGCCAGGCTCAAAACCGTTATTAAGACAATAATGTTTTTCATAACTGCATCCTCCAAAAAGTTACTAATTTACCGATTCCTTTTGCGCATAAAAATATCAGATTCGTGCTACTATGTCAAAAAAAAAATTTAAAAAAATAAGACTGTAATAAGATTACCGGCTCTGTTTTCTACAACTCTTTACATAGCAAGTAGTTGGAGGCAAGACCGCTCACTTATTTCTACTATGGCCCAGTCTCAAGGTTCTGAAACACGCGTTTTCGCTTAGCTTAATTGTGAGCTCTTTTGCTAAAGCTGGCAAAGCTGATAGCACCGCGAATTTGTCGGTAAATTTACTACAGTGTCAATTTTTTCAATTAAATTGTAAGCTGAGGGGCGTTCTGTAAGGTTCCATAAATAGACTTAATATAGATTTTCTTAATAAAGTAGCATTTTCATCATTGTTTTGGCAATATATGGTGGAATGATTTGATATTTTATTAACAGAAACGTCCAGTTTCAATGTGCCGGAATAAGCGGAGATTCCAAAGATGTTATGTCAAAGATGTGGTGTCAGGAAAGCACGTACCATAGTAACCAGTTGTAATGGCTTCGAGTGTTACGAACTTCACCTTTGTCTTAAGAGCCGAAACAGTGTCAGCGCATTTCCATCTCCCGATGAACAGCAGAAGGTTGTGGCATCAGCCATGGAGTCGGCCAAGGAAACTGGTTTAAATGAAGAAAGCGTTTCCGACGCTCTCGGCATCGATGTGGAGGAAATTCGACGGGTTTTAAGGGGCGAGGGTGTTTCACAGCCTGCCGTTTGGCAAGTCATCAAGAAACACCTGAGGATGGATTAGATAGCATGCACCAGAAGTCTCTCTCGAGATTTCGAATCCTAACCGCACTCATCATCACAGCATGATCAGGCGCATCCAGCCCTACAGATGAAATCGGCCTAAACATATCAACTAATAAACTGGTACCTTTTCGGATATCAACACTGTGTTCTTTTGGTTCCTTAAAAGCTTCTCATGCTAAGGTTCAACAATTATTTAACCGTAATTTACCGCATACGCGACTTGACAACACCGCGATATCTTACAATTTCAATGAGTTGCCAAATCTACAATAGAATTGCAATTATTTTGGGTCTTCGGTGCCGACACTTTACAGAGTGCCAACGCTTTTATTTAGCTCCATGCTCTTTGTGTGAAATTTTTAGCTTTGCCCTGTTCATTTGTTTGTTCAATGTACTTTGATACTTTTCTATCGCGGCTGTCAGTGTAATCACAGCCAGCTTTGCACAATGTTTGTGTTCTTCGGGTAGACCTTCAAAATATTTGTCAACATCTTCCGGTTTAATGCGGAGTGCTTCTTCTATTGATTTTCCCTTTGCTGTTCTTGTGACATAGCTGGCACATGTAACTGTGGCACCACAACCATCAGTCATAAACTTGATATCACTTATCTTTCCATCCCTGATGACTAAATATATCTCGATACTATCTCCACAGACACCCGTTATGCTGACATAGCTGTCTGAATCTTTTATCTTCCCAATGTTTTTGGGTTTTAAAAACTCGTTTTTGAACTTCTTCGAATAGCCTTCCAATATAACCTCTTGGAGATACTGCGCAATTTTGTCATAGTTTTGTGTCATTTATCTTTGCCACCTATTTCCTTTGTTCGAATGTAATTATTTGTAAGACGCAAGTGAATTAAACCTTTATTCTTATAGCCAATCTGGTACACGAACATCTTTAGTAATATGGTCTATAGGGGGTATGTAAGGTTTGAGATCAAGAACCGGGGTGTTGTTAAGGGCGTCGATGTTGTCGATATGAACTATACCGTCTTTAACTGAAATAATCTTGCATAGGCTCAGGGCAATCAGATTGGGCCGTACAGGCGCGCGGCAGGCGAAGACACCGGTCAGAGGATTCTTTTTGTTACCACGTGGATGAACCTGAAGGATACTTCTTTTTTCACGTGTATCGTTTCTATCAAACCAATACAGCACGAAAACATGCGAAAAGCCATCCAGCCCTTTGAGCGCATCTGTGTACTTCTCAAATATATGCAAGCGCACTGACTTACCTTTTCTTTTTATCCTGCCGACCGTGTACAGTTCGAAGAAACTGCTGGTCTTCTCACCTTTCATGGTATTTGGTTTCACCGAGTCATTACTGAATGTGCTTGGCGTACTACAGCCAGCCACGATAAGGCTGTTAAAAAGCACAGCACGTCTTGAAATGTCCATGTCAAGCTCCTTTCAGATTCCAATCTATAATCTCATAGACAATGGTTTGGTAGTGTATAGACTCTTGTATGTCAAGGCATCAGAACTATATCAAAGGAATGTGGTCTCTTAACTCTTTTAATATTTGCTTAGGCATCTGTCTCCCTTTGGTCAACTTTAAACAGAAGTTCATGAGGTTATATTATGGCTTGATAGTAAAGCTGTTGGTTTTGTGGTTTTGCTTCGATTCTTCCTACAGATGATAACTCCTCTACGTACTTAACAGCTTCATTTCGATGGAGGCTAAGACCTGCGGCAATATCTTCAATAGAACAGGGCCGACGTTTTAGAAGGGTCAGTACGTCTTCACGTCGAGAAGAAAAGTCCTGTTGTTTATGAACACTTTTATAGTCGGCAATAACTTCTGCATTCTCATATAATTGTGCGGTCAGAACGTTTAATTGTTTTTCCGGAACACATTCTGCAAAATCTTCGGCGGGAGGACGAGTTACGGTGTTTACCTGAACTTTATCGGGATGTATAGAGCTTATACATGTTTTCAGCTTATTGATTTCCGTTTCCGGCGTGGTTACACCAGCCAAAAGGAAAACTTCAAGCCAATATTGGCCGGTATATTCATTGCGGAATTTTAATAACCCCTCTAACATCATGCTAAAAGTTATATCGCTATGAGGCCTATTGACATATTGAAACATCTGATTACTTCCAGCATCAAGTGACGGAACAAACAAATCAGCAGATTTCAAGCCCCTTCTTACTTCCGGTAGCCACAACAGTGAGCCATTTGTAAGAACCGCTACCGGAATATCAGTAATATCTTTAATTCTAGAAATAAGTTCCTCAAGCTGCGAGAAAAGTGTCGGCTCACCTGAGCCGGATAAAGTTATATAATCGGGCTTAGAATTGAGTTTGGCTTTGAGCTGGTCAATGACGATATCAATCGACACCCACTGTTTTCTCTGGATTGTTTTATTGGTTGTCCTTCCAAGTTGGCAGTATATGCAATCATACGTACATGTCTTAAAGGGCACCAAATCAACTCCGAGCGAACGCCCCAGTCTCCTTGATGGGACGGGGCCATATATGTACTCTCGCTTGTTGCTATTGGTAGTTCGGGTACCGCTGGCAATCGCAATTTTCATATCAAGCATAGACCTCAATATTGTTAGGTTTATCCCAATCGAATCTGTCTTTTGGAAACCAGCCTTGTTGAGGCAAAGAATCGAAACAAACCGGTTCCGGATTACACCATTGATTTCCCGGTAGAATTTGCCACTTTGTATAACGGTTCATTGGCGAGGCTGTTTTATCTATCCTGTAACCATCCGGATGAAATCCGACACTGATTTCTATGGCTTTGAATGTCTGCTCCATTATTTACCTCCGCTATGTAGTCTCGTTAAAGTGTTTTCGAATATAGCGACTGTAAATAGCTCCCGCCGGATTATGAGCCAGTACCCTGTCCTTGGCAATAAGCGTTGTTACAGGAGCGTCTGAGACCTTCGAAAAAATAGCATCGTGGCCAACACAGAGTCCACATATAACATTAAGCTCTGTTTCTGCATCATTTAGCAACTGAGCCTGGCCTGCCGGATTACACATAACTTCCTGATTTCGTGATGAAATCTGCGGCAAATCGAAATCCTTCTTGTCAATTCCGCAAACTTTACAGCACACAGACACTACTTCAAAATGCCTCGAAAAAATCTCATCGATAATCTTTGCTTCTTCGCTCAAACCGATACAAAATGCCAAACCAATTCTTTGATATCCCAACTCCTTAGCCCAAAGAATTACTTCGCCCAATCGCGTTTCTATGCCATAATACTCCGCCTCGATTGCCGAAGCAGCCTTGTGCAATTTCGCTATCTGGCTGTCTTGGTATAATTGTTTATGATTACTATCCTGCGAAAAACAATCCTTGCCATCGCGACATTCTTTACTCTCACATCGCCCACAATGCGGGGACATATTTTTTTCCACTTATCTACTCCCTTGGTCTGTTCGCACCATCAACAAACACTATTTTTGCCTGCAAATCTTTTGCTCTAATGGAATTTATTTGGCAACTTTTTTCTGCGCAAGTATGATCGCCTCATTGGGGCATTCAGAAACACAGACGGCACAACCGGTACAGGCTTCGTCGTTGACAACAGCTTGTTCATTGACCTCAATGGCGCCTGCTGGACACACATCAGCACAGATACCGCAGCCTGCACACTTGCCGGAATCAACAACAGCTACAGCCTTACGGCCGCTTTCAAGCTGAGTTATCCTCCGGTTCAGTTGTTGCTTTTGCTGTTCGAGCAGTTCTGCCTGCTGCTTTAGGGCGAACAACTCCTGTGCAGGATTCATCTGTGCCTCAGTGCCCTGTGGGAAATCCGCTGGTGGGCTACTCGTGGGGACACCAGTCGGCATACCCATTGCTGCTCCCATACCCATACCGCCGCCTCTGCCCATACCACGACCCATTCCGCCGCCGCGACCCATACCTTTGCCCATGCCGCGTCCGCCGCCCATACCTCGGCCCATACCACGTCCGCCACCCATACCTAAACCCATTCCTCCGCCTTGACCAACTGGACCAGTCATCGGTTGTCCTGTTGGCTCTGGTCCTGCCGGGGTAGCGCTCGTACCAAAGTGGCTGGCTACATTTGGTCCCAAAGCGGAAGAAAAGCTACCAGCCTTGAATTGCTCT
>Ga0209986_10002179_pt1 | contig 18172 bp, 14 predicted proteins | sample BlataG_FD_183168 | JGI IMG/M metagenome (GOLD analysis project Ga0209986, IMG submission 183168) | Deep subsurface microbial communities from Black Sea to uncover new lineages of life (NeLLi) - Black_00105 metaG (SPAdes) (version 2) | ecosystem: Environmental > Aquatic > Marine > Oceanic >...
GTTTGACGACAACCAGAAGCCCACCCTCTTTTAATGTGGTATATAAATCTTCGAATACCCCTCTTCGATAATTCTCATCGGGATCCATTTCATGCAGTACTTGATTTAGCATTGCTATATCAAATTTATTTTTATTTGAGGCAACATATTCATTTATAGGGATATGGAGAACTTCAACCCTATTATTCCAATTATTTTTAGCAACTAGAAGCGTAGAAGGGAAGTGTGCAGAGTTTCTTTTGGATTTCGATAAATGGATGCAAAACCATTTTCTTAGTAAGCTCAAATGTATTCTTAGTATCCGAGTAAATATTAAACCATTTTACAGCTTTATCAGATACTGTTTTTAATATTTCCTTCTTATTAAGTAAGACATCCTTTGCAACATCTTTTTGTATATTTGTCATTGATTCTTTAAACACTTTGTCTATAGCAGTTTTTACTTTCATCTTAGGTTTATTCTGTAATTTCTTAACTACGCTATCCATATAGGTTTTATATTCGCTTAAATAATCCAGAATATTTTCAGCATAATCAACAACTTCTTGAGCGTCTATTTTTTTTACATCAAAACTTTCAAATGTCTCTTCAATTTTTTCCTTTGCTTTCTCCACAAGATCGTCTTTAATTTCCTTTATTAGAACATCTATAGATCCTTTACTTGATAAAACATCATTAGCTTTTTGTTCTAAATGAAAGAGTAGATTTTTGTCTATTTCTATTGGTGAAGTTTGAGTGGTTTCGTTATCAGTTTTCATTTTTTCAGGACGTACCATATCATGTTTATCCACCATCTGATTATCCAGGACTTCTTGCTGTATTTGATTTTTTTGTTGTTCTTCTTCCATACATGAAGGACAAATACCCTTATATATATGTACCTCACCTATCCAGGATTCACTATTATATATATCCTTGCATTTTTCACAATGATTATATTTTACCATAATTAATTGATGCTTTCGTTATATTAGTTGAATAAAATTTGCAGGTCATTAATTATTGGTTAGAAGTTCTTTATATACATTTTCTAATAAGTTCATAATTCTTCCCTAATTTTTCCATAGAATTTTCATTGAAATCAGACTTTGAATTTACCATTCAGGAAAGCTTTCTATAAAAAGAAAATTGAAAAAAAAATTTTAGATTTTACTTGCGATTAAATCAATAATGTCAATTACAGTAATTTTTTCTTGATCTTCTGATTCCATCTCTTTATATGCCGATTCAAAGTTATTTATACAAAATGGACAGCTCGTAGTTAAAATTTGCGCTTCCGTATCTATTGCTTCATTAATTCTTTCTTTTGAGATATCAAGAGCCAATTCGGGAAATTGACTTTTTACGCCTCCTCCAGCTCCACAGCACCAGGCATTCTTACGGTTTCTTTTCATTTCTACTAGTTCAATTCCCGGAATTTTCGATAATACTTCTCTAGGTATCTCGTAAAGATCCATATGACGCCCTAAATGACATGGATCGTGCCATGTTACGATTTCCGCACCTTCTACTGATTTAAACGGTATTTCATCATTGTTTAACATCTCAACTAAAATTTCCGTAATGTGTTTTATTTCAAACGGTAATTCCTCACCTAGTAATTCAGGATAATCCTTTTTCCAAGTTCTATAACATCCTGCACACGCTGTGAAGACTGTTTTTGCACCCATATTCTTAAAAACTTCTATGTTATGTCTAATTATATCAGTTAGAGCCCTTTCATCGCCGATCCTCAAGGCAACAGAACCACAACACCACTCGTTTTTAGACATTGCGATATCTTTTCCTCCAGCTTTCAAAATTTTCATCATGCTTTTCAAGGTATCTACTTGTCTTAAAGGCATCGTGCACCCTCCAAAAAACACTAATTCTCCTTTATCCTTGATTTCGGGAAATTCAGTTGTCCACTCGAATTTTTTTGCTTCTTCTTCGCCGTAAGGATTTCTCATACTTTCATTGTTCATATAATCAATTAACTTGCCGTGTCTATCAAGGGGAGCAAAACCAGCTTCTATTAAATCTTTTCGCAACGCTTCCCATACTTTTACATGGTCGATCCATTTAGACGTATTAAGAACGATATATTCGTTTTGAGACATGTGACACACTTCGGTGCAGTTTTTACATTCCATACACTCGTAAACGAATTCCGCGAGCTCTCTGGAAAGAGGAATTTGCCCGAGTAATATACTTTTTAGAACATTCATTCTTCCTCGAGCAAAACAAATTTCAAAACCTCCTTCTCCCTTAGCTTCCTTAACCGGACAAGTTAAATATCGCTCAACTGCCGGTCGAATGGCAAATCCACAATCTCCGCATCCCGAACAGAATACACGATTAAATGTATTTTTCTGCGGTTAAGGATAAATTCCAAAATCTATACACGAAAAGATTGCTTTCCATTCTTCCTTTAAATGCTTTAATTCGCTCATTTTTAATTATGTTAATAGTTAAATCTTAATAATACTTATGTGTGAAACCTATATAAATCTATATCTAATCAAAATTAATGCAAATTAAGTGTCTTATAATTTTTTGAAAACAATCAGATTGATAAATTTATATCCATCTATGTAATGATCTATTTTTTATTGTGTTTTTGAAATGATCAGTATTTAATATAATTATCTTTCTTTCTTTATATTCATCAATAATCTCCTTAATACTTTCTAAATCTCGTTTTTCATTAAAAGAAATAATATTATTAAAGTTTCTTAAACTCTCTCCTTCCAATTCTACTAATCTGCTAAATAAAGAGGGTTTTATTAGAAAAGTATTTTGAGTAGAGATATTTGTGTTATCATTTTTAATTACTCTTGGTAACTCTCTTATTGTTTTTTGAGATTGCCATCTTGTACCCACTAAAAACAATAAAGAATTGTCTAAGTTATGATATTTCTGGATTTTCCTTGCAATTAATTCTGTTCTTATAATATTATTTCGATAGAAATAACCATTAGAGAAATCAAATAATATAAAATCTTTCTTTGGAATCTCTTTAATAAGATTAATTGCTTGAGTTTCCCTTATATTAAAGTTATCCATTTTTTTTTTTATATCTTTTGAAAAATTAGTATTATTAATTATTAGACCGTCGATCTGAAGATTTCTTTTAGGATGTAATATTTTTATTTCAGAATAATAATTAAATCTATTTTTATCATGATTCATGGACTCAGAAATTACGAATTTTAAAGCTTCATGATTAGCAACCCCTAATTCTGCTTCAAATGTCTGCCTTGGATTTAATCCTAAATCTTTTACGAAATCAATATATGATTTATCAAACCTATCTATTGTATTTATGAATCCACAATAATAAGTTTCAACCTCATCATAAGAAGGAGTTTCAAAATGTTCTGATTTTGATTTTAATTTTAATTTTTCATTTAAATCTGGAACTATCTGCTCTTTAAAAATAGTCTTTAATTCTGAATAGGATTTATTTTTATATATATACTCATATTTAGGTTTAAATCCAATAATTTTAATGAATTCATTATAGGAATAACCAAATTTCTTTAAGGCACTTAATAAACCTCGATATTCACTATAACTAATATGTGTAGATGTTGGCGGTTGAAATCCTTCTAATCCATGTCTGGTCCTTAATTCCGGATAAACCTTTCCTGTAAAAAATTCTTGCAAATCAGAAAAATTCTTATCATCATATTTAAATCTAACTTCATATCGAGGTGCAAAACCTGCCTTTTTAACTAATTCTGTATAACCAATTCTAAGTTTCTTCCTAACCGCGTTCATATATCCAGAAAATCCAGATTTATGAAGCTCTAAAGTTGTTGGAATCCGTATAAATTGTGAGTGAATCACTTCACGATAAAATTGAGCTGCAATTTTTTCATTTTCTACCCAACTATAACGACTTTTTAAATCCTCTATATTGATATCATTTTTTTGGAGAAATTCAATTTCATTTTTTGTAAATTTTTTGTTATTGTTGAAATACAAAACTATTGGATTTTCTTTAGAAAGAGATCTGGTGAGATCAAGAGATGAATCTTTATATTCTCCGTATTGATTAGAGCGCGTGCTAACATACTTTCCCTGAATTAGATATTTTTTAGAAAGCTCTAACTGTGGATTATTAGCAAGATATTTTTTCATTTCAAAAGTGTGTTCTGGTCTAATAAATCCGCCATCTTGAAGAGGTTTTAATTCTGGGTGCATGTATTCTTCTGGCATCGCTACACACACTCTGCCAGTTTTTACATTAAGCAATTTCCCTTGAGCATTATCATTGCTAATATTAAGCCTATTTCCTTCTTTCATAGGAATTTGGTGTCTCTTTCGCCATCGAGTGATAAGAGATTGACTAACACCACAAAGATTTGCTATCTTCTTATCAGTTAAATTCCAATTTTTGTTGTGATACACTTTATTCAGCCATTCTTTATTCCTATAGAGAGGGTTTTCTAAAGAGGGAATTTTGGTTGGATCTAGGGACTTGGCGTATTGATTCGGGTGTGTTGTGATACTCCAATTATCTGAGATACTTTTCCAATCAAGATTTTTTATTTCTTCCTTAATCTTTTCAAGTTTTAATATGTCGTTTTTTACATTTTGAAAATATTTGCCAAGTGGATTAGTATCGAAATTTTGCATGTCTTTGGATTCTAATTTAGGTAAAGAAATTTTGTTCTTTGGTACTTGTGAGGTATCCAGCTTCCTCGGTTCAATTTTATTTCTGGATGGAGTAAGAGGGTTTAATTTTTGTCGTTGGATTTTATGCTTTGGCTCTTTCTGTATATCTATCCTTCGGCGCTCAATTTTATTTCTGGGTGGAGTTAGATGGTAGAATTTTGATTTTTGTATTTTATGTTTCGGTTCTTTCTTTGGATCTATCTTTCGGGGTTCAATTTTATTCTTCGGTTTGTCTTTCGGCTTCTGGCTCGATCCCTCGATTTTTTTATCCTTATAATCAGTTTTACTTTTTTTTGGCGTGTCGTCTGGTTTCGAAGCGATTTCATCCTTTTCGGCTTTCTCTATATTAGGTTTTTCGTATGATTTTTCAGGTTCCGACTTGGGCGCGTCGAGATCCATTAGTAATCACATCCGGCTTCGAACCCAGCAAATACTTCTAAAAAATACAATTCAACATCCATTTCTGATCAATAATTTAATGTCTTTTTTTGATTGATCTATAAATCAAACCTATTTAAAAGAAAAAAGAAAAAAGCAAATCATTCTATTATTTTATTAAAAAATAATAATAAAAACTCCAAATTTTTTTTCGAGAATCGTAATTTGAAGACAGGATTGTGAAGTTGTTAAAATCGTTTTTTAAAAATTTAAAAAAGAAAAAGAAGTAAAGTTAGCATTTATGCCGATTATTTAGCCCCAAAAATTAAATTTTCCTCTACTTAGTATTGATTTAGGGTCAAGAACCTTTTTTATTGATTTCATAAAATTATAATACTCTGGCGTGTAAGCTCCAATATCGACCATCAAACGAGACATAAAATCTCCCATCATATACCACTGAACCCCGCTTTTTGTCAACCTTTCCAATAGCGATTTCCAGAGTTTTAAATCTAGTTCTCTGAGAAATTCATGATTTTCTCCATCGAAATAACTTCCAAAACTAGTAAAACCACACGTTATTTCTACATTATTTCCATCAATTAATAAAATTGGTCCACTCCCTACAATCGGACGAGTTTTTGTAACATTTAAAATTTTTTGCATATCTTCATTATGTTCCATGTCCCATTGGTCAATGTCGTTTAATATTGGAGGATATGAATTGATCGAACTAAAACATTCTGCTGTTAATGGTTCCATGCAGGGAGAGATGCCCCATAAGTTATGATAGAATTGCCAATGACCTTGTTCAGAATAATGCCATTTAGCCATGTTCCCGTCAGAAATTTCTGGACCTAATTTTTCTGCCTTATTATTAAGCATAATTTCGTCTAATTGTTTTACTTTCTCATCTAATTCTTTTTCCGAATTTGCTTCGATCGTATAAAAGATTACTCCTCTCTTTTTTTTCAAGTTCTCCCAAAACGGAAACATTCCTTGCTCACAACCTATTCTAACAATAAGATCCATTATATACATAACATCGTAAACATCAATTCCTTTTTGCCTGATTTCAGTCATTATTTTTGCCGAAACTTCCCTTTCTTTTCGAGGTAATTGAAATGTTTTATATGCTGCGAATGGGGGTCTTGGAAATATTTGTAACGAAACTTTAGTTTTCACGCCAAAAATTCCATTGTCACCACAGAAAAGCCCGGCTAAATCAGGACCATTACCAAATCGATTGAAAGGGAATTTGGAGTATTTATTAGCTTGAGAACCCGTTTCAATGATATCACCCGTCGGAAGAACTACCTCCAATGAAACTAATTGATTAGTACAGGCTCCATATTTTGCACATCCCCCTCCACCTACTGAATGATGAGATATTCCGCCTCCTACCGCTGCAGTCATTCCGGACCCTGGCCCCATACAACCCGTATAAAGACCATAATGACACAAGTATTCGTTTAATTTTCCCCAAGAAATTCCAGCTTCAACAGTTACAATAAGATTTTCTTGGTCTAAATTGATAATCTCGTTCATTCTTTTCATATCTAATACTATTCCACCATCTCCTATGGGTTTGCTTCCACCGAATTCACAATCCCCACCTCCACGAGGCGTAACGGGGATATTTTCAATGTTTGCAATTTTAAGAATTTCTGCAATCTCTTGAGCGTCTTTCGGTCTAATTACTATATCAGGTACGCCTTGTAAAACGGGATCTACATTTCTTGAATACGCGTGCCGGACATAAATACTATTAGAGATGTATTTCTCTTTAACTATATTTTCTAATTTTTTATATACTTCAGACAATCTTGTCAAACCTCTTAAAAATTTAATAAAACACTTAATAATAGACTCTATAAATTACTTAAATGTATTCTAATTGTATTAAATATCTTTATTTTATTTATTTTCAAACTTTCTCATTTTTTAATCATTCTTCAATACATTTCCAAGAATCTGCAATTATATGATATTCAGCAAATTTATCGCTAATTTTAACTTCAGGATTATTGTAATCACTCTCTAGCTTCGTTACTTCCCCAGTTATTTCGATCTGACCTTCACAAGAAATCTGGTCCTTAGTATAAACTATAATTTGATAACTATCAGCTAAGTCGAAATAATTCATGTGTGGATGAGAATTAATAAGAGCTGTCATATGTTGCCAGATTACTTTAGAAATTCTCCCTTTTACTTTAACTATATTCCCCACATTATTTTCAAGATATATCCTTTTACTAAACATTTTTTTTACTTCTTTTTTTAATGATATTTGTTTTTTATTTTTCTCCCCAAAAATTAAATTTTCCTCTGCTTAAAATGAACTCAGGGTCAAGCATTTTTTTTATAGATTTCATAAATTTTAAATATTCTGGCTGAAATGCTCCAATTTCAACCAAAAGTCTACTAAGAATATCGCCCATCATGTACCAAGTGACATCATGCTTAGTTATTCTTTCGAGTAAAGATTTCCAGAGTTTAAGATTAATTTCTTTAATAATTTCATAATTTTTCCCATCAATGTAGCTTTCAAAGCTCGTAAATCCAGTAGTTAGTTCAACATTTTGATCTCCAATCAATATTATTGGTCCTGCTCCAGAAATTGGTCTCATTCCTGTAATTTCTAAAATTTGCTCCATTTCATTAGAGTGTTCCATATCCCAAAGTTCAACATCTTTCAAAATTCTTGGATACATATTTATTGGCGTATGACATTCTGCGTCTAAGGCCGTAAAACCAGGAACTAATCCCCATAAATTATGAGCAATTAACCAATGCCCTTGTTCCTTATAATGCCATTTGCCAATATTACCATCTGCAATTTCGGGGCCTAATTCTTCTGCTTTATTTCGTAGAAAAATCTTGTCTAATTGCTTGACCTTTTCTTCAAGTTCCTTTTCAGAATTTGCCTCAACTGTATAAAAAAGGGTCCCTCTTTTTCTTTTCAAATTCTCCCACAATGGAAATATGCCTTTTTCAGTGCCAATTTTTACTAATAACTCCATAAAATACATAGCATCGTAAATGTCAATTCCTCTCTGCCTAATTTCCGTAAAGATATTTGCTGAGATTTCTTCTGATTTTCGAGGCAATAAAAATGTTTTATAATTCGCAAATGGAGGTTTTGGAAATATTTGTAGTGAAGCTTTTGTTTTTACTCCAAAAATGCCGTTATCGCCGCAAAAAAGACTTGCTAGGTCTGGACCGTTTCCAAATCTATTAAACGGAAACTTTGAAAACTTATTTGCTTGAGATCCAGTTTCAATAATTTCGCCTGTTGGTAAAACTACTTCTAAAGACACTAATTGATTTGTACACGAACCGTATTTCGCACATCCACCACCTCCTACCGATTGATGTGAAATGCCACCCCCCACTGACGCGGTCAACCCGGAGCCTGGGCCTAAACATCCAGTGTATAATCCAAAATGACATAAGTATTCGTTTAATTTTCCCCAAGAGATTCCTGCCTCAACGGTTACAATAAGATTTTCTTGATCTAAATTAACTATATTATTCATACGTTTTAAATCCAAGACAATGCCGCCATCTCCTATTGGTTTACTACCCCCAAATTCACAATCACCGCCGCCACGAGGAGTAACGGGGATATTTTCCTCGTTTGCAACTTTCAAAATCTCAGAAATTTCTTTTGCATCTTTAGGTCTAATTACGATGTCAGGGACTCCTTGCAATACGGAGTCTACATTCCTCGAATAGGCGTGTCTTACATAAATACTGTTAGAGATATACTTCTCCTTAACTATATTTTCTAATTTTTGAAACAATTCTGACAAGTTTTAAACCTTAATTTATATAGATTAAAATAATATATATTAGAAAGCTTCAACTACTTAAATGTAATTCACTTTACTATAATTTTCTACATCATAAGATTGGTTTTAAAGAATTGAAATTTGGAAAAAAGTATTTAGCTATAATTTCAACCGTTATTGTTTTAATTATTCCAATATTTTTTGGTATTTACGCCGATTTTCTCACCATAAGCGAAATTAGCTTAGAGATTTTGTTATTATTACTGATAGGGTTTGTGCTTCTTTTAGTTTTAGGAAAAGTGATGGAATTATTTTTGTACGATAAAGAAAGTAAAGAAAAAATGAAACAACACGATGTTATCAGGGCATTTTTGAACGAAGAAGGTAAAATAATAATATTCTTCTTTTTTCCGTTGACTATGATAATGGAGGAATTAATTTTTCGCTATTATCTTATAGGGTTTTTATTAAACCATCTAAACTTAGAATTAATTTCAACAATTATGATATCAAGTTTAATTTTTTCGCTATATCACATTCATACATGGTTTAGTTTTAAAGACTTAAAAATCTTGATTTCATATCTTATATTTTCATTTCTTTTAGGAATCTATAACGCCTATCTCCTTTTTACATTAGGCATATTTGCGTGTATTATAGTTCATTTTAGCTTGGTCTTTATAATATATTATAACTTATACAAAAAACTTTCTTAAATACTCTCTACTTATTTTAATATAAACTATTTGTTTATTTTAAGTTGAAATTATGAATTTATATTTCCGCGAATTAACAGCTGAAGACCTTCCAGCAATTTTAAATATCAGTAAAGATATATGGGAAGGTGAAGATTACGTTCCTAACGTCATAGAAAGGTGGCTACGAGAAAAAAGTAGTATGGCTTATGGTGCTTTTCTTGATGAGAGTAAAAAAGAATTAATTGGATTTGGCAAGGTAAAAATATTTCCAAATGGAGTAGCTTGGTTAGAAGGTGGTCGAGTGAAGGTTTCTCACCAAATGCAAGGAATTGGACGCGATTTAATGAAATACGCAATAGATTATGCGATTCAAGTAGGTGCAAAGATCGCTCAATACGATACTTCCTCAAGGAATTTTGGATCGTTAGCGTTAGCTAAATATTTTGGATTTATCGAGAAAAAAAGAATGGAAGTTTTATTTTGTAAAGCGAACGATGTAAAATTAACTAATAAACCCATCCCAAGTGTGAACCGCATAACCTTAGAAGAAGCAAAAGAAATTTATAATAAAATTGATACTGGCCCAGGAGACGAAGTGTGTATTGGATGGTCTTATGTTCCAATCCAATATCTTTTAGAAAAAAATTCTTCCTGGATAAAAAAAGATGACGCAATTATGCAATTGATTAGAATAACAAGTTCTCCCGTTCAAGAAGGTCCTAATGAAAACTCTCTATGGATGATTACATATGGAGATGATAACTATGCTTTTAATTTAATTCAATACGCAATCTCAAACGAAACAAAAAATCAAAAGATTGAAAACTTTGATGTATTTTGTAATCCTGAAGTCGCTAAAATGATTCAAGAAATTGGTTTTTCTTATTGGGAAAATGAACCAATAGGAGTAGTTCTGGTTGAAAAGGACCTAATTTCACGTAGAGATTGATTGAAAAATAAAATAAAAAAGAAATTACTTTTTCCTTAGGGCTTTTTTATCAACTTTGCCAATTGTAGTTAAAGGCAATTCGTCGAGTATTTCGATAAACTTTGGAACTTTGTATTTTGCTAAATTTTTTTGAGCAAACTTCATTATATCTGCTTTTATTTCTTCTGATGCTTGATATCCTTCCTTTAGCAATACGTATAATTTAACCATTTCTGAACCTGGACGGTCTGGATCTGGAATTCCAACAGTTGAACATAACTCTATCGCGGCGTGTTTATTCATTTTATCGTCAACTTCAACGCTAAAAACCTTAAAACCGCTGACAATTATCATATCTTTTGTACGGTCAACGATGGTAAGATATCCATCCTCATCCATCACACCTACATCACCAGAATAAAACCAACCATCTTCAAGAGCATTTTCAGTTTCTTTTGGTTTATTCCAATATCCTTTAAATATTTGAGGTCCTCTAATAGCAATCTCACCTGGTGTCTCTATAGGAACTTCTTTATTTCGGTCTGTAACATCTACTAATTTTACTTCCGTGTTAGGAAACGGAACTCCTACAGTTCCGATTTTCTTCTCTCCGAGATAGGGGTTCATAGTTACTCCTGGAGATGCCTCTGTCATTCCATAAGCTTCAACAATTTTTCCCCGACCTATAACATCTTCAAATTCATTTATACTTTTAGTAGGAAAAGGAGCTGCGCCAGATATATACCCTATCACAGAGCTTAAATCTAGTTTCTTGAATTTTCGATTCTTTAAAAGCATCATATAAAGAGTTGGAACGTTGTACATCAACGCTATTTTACCTTCATATTCTTTCATTTTTCCAGTCATATAATTAGTATCTCTTGGATTAGGAACTAAAATCTGTGCACAACCCATAAAAACACTCTGAAGGCAAAATTGTAAACCTGCTAAATGGAAAAACGGAAACCCTGACATGTAAATATCTTTACCTGGGTTAGCACCAGGTTCAAACCAATGAAATACTATTTGCATTAAATGTATTAAATTTCGATGAGTTAGTATTGCGCCTTTAGGAGGGCCAGTCGTTCCACCAGTGTATTGAAGTAATAAAACATCTTCCGGACCTATTTCAACATTAGGTGATTTATCGTTTGGATATTTCTCCACAATATCTTTATAGGCAAAGTATTTTATACGATTAATTGGTTCAACTTTTCCATAGGGGATTTTTCCTATTTTAATTAGTTGTTCTTTCATAGCGGGTTCTAAATCCAAAACATCAGCTACATTAGTAGTAATCACAATTTTTACATCTGTGTCCCCCGTTTGGAGCGCTTCCCTTACTTTCTCTTCGTAAAAAGAGTCAAGTGTAATTATTGCAACAGCTCCGCTGTCTTTTAACTGATACCTTATTTCATTTGGTTGTAATAAAAAATTCATCCCTGAAGCGGCACATCCAGCGTAAAAAGTTCCAAATAGCGCTACGATAAATTGGGGAAGATTTGGTAAATTTATTACGACGCGTTCTCCTTTTTTTACGCCGTTCTCAACAAGAAAGTTAGCAAAACTGTTAATATATTTTTCTGCTTCTTTAAAAGTCGCACAAGAACCTTGAAAATCGTAGCATAAACTATTAGGGTACTTATTAGCCGTACGTTTCATCATTTCTGCTACAGAATAATACTCTAGATCAATTTTTGGTTTTACATGAGCATCGTAAGATTTAAGCCATATTTTTTCCGAATATGGACTCTTTTTGACATTTTCATTTGTCATTTTTTATCAAATTTTAAAATAATTTTAATATAATTAACGAAATTCGGTAATTACTTCATTGTTATAACAATATTTAAAATTAATCTTCTGATATTGTCAATTAATAACAATTGTAATTTTAGGAAAAATAATAAAAAATAAAATAAAATTAAAAAAATTAAAAAAATTAGTATTGTTCTACTTTAACTTTAACAGATTTGTATCCTTTTCCACAATAAACGCAGAAAGCAATTCCATTTTCAGTTAATTGTTCAAGCATTTTTTCGGTATATTGACTTCCGCATTCACTACAGTATACGGCATTAGGCTGAACAGTTTGAATTTCCTTTAGCACTGGTTTGATGATCTCAGGCTCTACATAAGTTTGGGGGCGACTAACTTTTTGGTCTTCGCTACTAGAAGCTTTCTTAACAGGTTTAGGTTTTCCAGAAATAGCATAATATAATTCTTCAAACAACTTATAAATACCTACGAAAATTCCTTTCAATAACAGGTAAATTCCTTTAAGTATATAATAAACAAGATATACCACTCCTTTTAACACATAATATACTATAAGTACTGCAAGAACTAACGACGCTATAGTTCCAATTATGATTAAAACTTGAGCAAGGATAGGCATACTTAAAAACCATGTCATAAATTCTTGCCAATAGAATAAAGCTTGATCCGAAATTTGGTTCCAATTATTATTCACCAATAACCACCTTTTTAACTATTTTTTTATTGTTTTATTTTTAATTAAAAGGAGTTTGAAGTGGATTATAAAGAATTTGGAGTCCAGTTTTTAGATTTATTTAAAAAAAAATAAAATTGAAAGATATGAATAAACATTAAATTTCGGTATTTTTATTCAGATTTTTATTTGATTTACTAAAATCATACATAAATTTAAACGCTTTTATTGCGTGGCTTATTTGAGTCATTATTGGAATTTTATACTTATACGAATGTTTTAAAAAGTATTCAAGAACCCAACGGGAACCAAAAACGCAAGTAATAACGGGTTTATTCAGCTTGGTTGAAAGATTTCTCATGTCCTTCAAGTGTGGCGTTATAGGTAAAGAAAAGGCTTCTATAGGTTTTTGAGGGACAGCGAAAATGTGTAATAGGGCATCGACATGCTCATCGTTTAGTATCGCTTTTAATGATTTACTAAATGTCATAAATAAAGAAGGCCCTAAGTCGACAGGATTCTTCAAAGAAGTCCAATTAGGTGAGATAGACTTCATCTCTTGAATGGTGGATTCATTTAAAACTGCAAGTTTTAGACCTAGTCTTTCAATTTCATCGCATGCTAATATACCTAAACTTCCAGAAGATGTGATTATTGCGATGTTCTTTCCTTTAGGTAAGGGTTGAGTAGCAAATACTTGAGCAATATCAAACATTTCGTAAAAATTATTTACCCGATAAATACCGGAATATTGTTTGAAAATCGTATCGTAAATTTTATCGTCACCAGAGATAGAGCCAGTGTGACTCTTTATGGCTTTAGAACCAATTTCGCTGCGACCATTTTTTAGAATTAAAACAGGTTTAGTTAATTTTCTTAACATTTCTATTAACATTGGTCCTCGTTTTACGCCTTCTAAATAAACTGTTATTACATTAGTATTCGAATCTTTCTCAAGATATTCCAGCATATCAATCTCATCAACATCTACTTTATTTCCAAGAGTTATAGTTTTCGAAAAACCAATTTTCTGACTTGCTGACCATTCAACAAATATATTTCCTAACACACCTGACTGCGCGATAATAGAAATAGTGCCCCCTTCTATAGATTGATTAAAATCTGTTTCTGTGGTTGTAAATTTGTTGGTAAAATTAGTAACACCCACGCAATTAGGACCAATTATCCTTACATTCGAACTTTTAGCAATTACCTCTATTTCTTCTTGGATTTTAACAAATTTTTCGATACCCGTTTCAGCAAAGCCCGCAGTTTCTATAATTATTCCTTTAACTCCTTTTTTGACAGAATCCTTCACCACTTGAAGCACATATTCATTCCTTACTACAATAATTGCTAATTCGATATCATCTGGTATATCCTTAATATTTTTGAACACTTTATGACCAAAAATAATATCTTTATTTATATTTACGGGATATGTTTTAAAATTTGAATTTAATAAATAATTTGTCATAGTATAACCAAATTTGAAAGTATCTGAAGCACCTATAATAGCAATGGATTTAGGGTTAAAGAAAACATCCATATCAGTTATTTGATCGCTCATAATTTAATTTGTCCATTTGAAAAGAATATATAAAAGATTATAATTTATTGAACTTAAAATTTAGTTTTGAAGGTAGAATCTATATTGTTTTCGAAATTAGGGGTATTTATATTCTAAGATGTAGATAAATTGTAAGACGATAAAAATAATTTATTTTTTATAAGTTGTATGGAAGCTATAACAATTAATAGATATATTCAAGTTATTTGTCCTGTGTGTAAAGCAAAGAACACGATACGGATTCCTAAGTCCATAATTAACCAAGCTTCTCATCTAACAACCGTCTCTGTTCCTAAAGGTGAAATTTGTCAACATCACTTCCAATTATTTATAGACAAAAATTTTAAAATACGGGGATACCAAAAAGTAGATTTTCAATTAGACTCAGAGAATGACAAAAAGAAGAAAAATCTAAGACATAATTACCAAGAAAATTTTGTAAATAGTTTAAATCTATACGAATCTTCAGTATCAAAGGATAATTCTATCAAAAACATGCTAAAAAAGCCAGATAATAAAAAAGAAACAAAAAAAATCGAAGAGAACTTTAATAGAAAAAATTGTAGAACATTACAAGATATTTACGAAGAATTTTGGGAATTTATCAGTGATAACAATGAAATTTTTCAAAAATTTATTATTAAAGACAAAAGAAGAAGGTCTCTTTTGAAAATGAATGAATTAACACCAGTTTCGGATCGTAATTTATAGCAAACAATTAACAAAACTATGCAGTAAATTTTTAAGAAGATTCATCTAAATATCATTAATCATTTATTATTTTTCAGATCTTCAAATTTATATAACACTTCTTGTAAGAGCTTAATATAATGAACATAGGCGGATTAATACAAAAAGAATTTGGTAGAATTAAATCTGATAAAAGAACATTAATTCTATTATTTGCAATACCAATGATATTAATTGTCATTTTTGGGCTTACTACGGGCGTTGGACCTACGAAATTCTTTACCTCTGCGATTATAACTCTCGATGAAATGCCTACTTACGATAATTTCCCTTCAAATTCTTCTCAATACGATGATAATTTTATCTCGATAATGGAACAAAATACCTCAACGTGGGATCTTTATCGATACTATAATAGTACTAACAGTGGAGAATATAGCGAAGCATTTGATCGATGTTTTAATTTATTAAAAAATGAAGTAATAGATGTTTTTATTGTGCTTCCTCAAAATTTCTCAGAATCTGTAGCAAATAAAACTAATCCTATAATATTCTATTATATTGATGGATCTGATCTAAGCGCTGTTGGTGCTATTGAGGTAGCTCTCCAAGAACCCCTCGCTCTTTTTCGCGTTGAAATTAATATGCTGGAAAATTTTACAATAATGGTCCCTCATCTTGAATTTGGAGTGCCTTCGTGGGAATCTCAATTGCTCAATTATTCATTAGCTCTGATCTTACCAATAATAATAATTGGAACCACGATGAATTTAACCTCCCTATCAATTGTTTCTGAGGGACCGCTTCCTCGAATGCTTATAACTCCTGCAGCAAAAAGAGATATAATCCTTAGTAAATTAATTGCAAACACTATAATAATGATAATGCAGGCAACAGAAATATTCATAATGACCTCTTTTTTCGGTTTATATAGTTTAGGCTCGTTATTTAATTTTTATCTAGTTTTAATAATGATTGGCTTTAGTGGGATAGCCATAGGTTTATTCATCTCTGCAATTAGCCCAACAGAACAAGGAGCTAATCAAATGTACTTGATGATGTTTATTATTATCATAATTTTTTCAGGAACTATTATGCCACCTGAGTCTTTGGGGAGTGCGCGATTTCTTTCAGACATGCTTCCATTAAGCCACGCTTCAATCCTCATAACGGATATAACTTTAAGGGGTTTATCGTTAAATTTAGAGCATGTTCTTTCTATTCTTATAATTTCATTTGTTTTTCTAGTAATTGCTTATATCGCATATAAGTTGAAAAAATTGGAGGTGTAAATAATTAAACGGAGCAACCAAATCAACGATAAATCGTCTAACGGTACTAAATCGAAAATTCATAATTTTAAGAATAATATATTTCGGTTAGTTAGACAAATAAAGAAAGAATTTCAACTCTTATGGACAGATAAATTTAATATTTTTATAGCTCTAATAGTTCCACCTCTTGTAGTTGCCTTATTAGGAGTAACCTCTAACATTTCAGGTTCTACTTTCAACTCTATAGATTGCGTTGTGGTTTCCTATGATTCAAATACATTTATTGATGAAAATAATTTTACCGAGTCAAATTTAGATGATTACAATATGAAATATGTTGAGGCTGTAAACAAATCGAATTTATTGAATCTTATACAATTTTTTAACGCTTCTGAAGAGATTTATGCGATGGAGACGGCTAGAAATTATTTAACTTCAAAGAAAATTAAGGTTATTATCGCAATTCCAGTTGACTTTTCTGAATTGTTAATTTGGGGGTATCCCGGTTTAATAGATTGTATATCAGATTCATCAGATATTAAAAAAATTCAAGAAAATTTAAACGCTGTTTACGATTCTATAAAAATTTTTGTTAACCAAAATAATTTGACACCTCAATTTGATGTTAGTGGTTATGAAGAATTTTCGATTCCTGAGGGCTATAGTTTTAAATATAATTATAACATGGTACTTGTTCTCTCTTTTATGGTTATAGGCGTTGGGATGGTCTCAACAATCTTAATAATAGTTCAAGAAAAACCAATTGCGAGATTATTGCTTACTCCCGTTAAAAGGGCTGAGATTCTATCTGCAAAATATATCACTTATACAAGCATTTTGATTATTCAAGATCTTTCACTTGTTATTAGTGCTTTGGTATTTGGGTTATATGTAGTAGGTTCATTGTTCGATTTATTCCTCGCATTATTTATTTTAGGATTTTCCGGCCTTGCTATAGGTATTTTTATTAGCACATTTAGCAAAACTAAAACTCAAGCAAACCAATTATTTTTTGCTACTTTTCTAGTTTTAATTCTTCTAAGTGGAATATTTATTCCTATTGATTCCATGCCGATTTACTTAAAAATAATAGCAAACGCGCTTCCGTTATCTCATGGAAGCCCGTTAATAACAGGAATAATTACTAAGGGAAAATCCGTATTTGGTTTTGACTTTTTTACTTTATTAGGCGTTAGCGTTTTTCTTGTAATTATCTCCTTCATAATATTTCAAAGAAGGAAATATGAGGTGTAAAATGGAGATTTATCTCCATTTTCTAGATAAAAATAAATAATTTTTTCTTTTTATTATAAGTGATAATAATTAATTTGAAGAGTTAAAATAAATGTCAGAGCATAAAATTTGTCCTATTTGTAAACAATATCGAAATAAACTTGTATCACTCGCTAGTATAAATGAACGCCTTCACGGTATAACCATTAGTAATGAGGGTAAATACATAGACAAAATTTGTTATCCTTGTCGGAAAAAAGCTGAAAAAGAATTAAAGAAAAAAGGTACTGCGCGTTTATTGGGAGATGGATTTGAAATTTTAATATTCGGTTATATTAAATATTTATTTAAGATAAAAGAGCACTTAAATTTATCAAAAAGTGTTTTAGACGAAGCTGTCGACTTTATTAAGTATCAATACTTAGCTTGGGAAACTCAAATCATTAATGAAGATAAAATGAAATATTATTTTGCTAGTATATTATTGCTTTTA
>Ga0209986_10002180_pt1 | contig 18168 bp, 16 predicted proteins | sample BlataG_FD_183168 | JGI IMG/M metagenome (GOLD analysis project Ga0209986, IMG submission 183168) | Deep subsurface microbial communities from Black Sea to uncover new lineages of life (NeLLi) - Black_00105 metaG (SPAdes) (version 2) | ecosystem: Environmental > Aquatic > Marine > Oceanic >...
CTTCGTCCTTTGCATTCTCAAGAAGATAAAGATGCCCCGATATAATCTGATTGATGTTCCCCACGTCATGTCCCAAAACATCTGCATAGAACTCTGCTTCTTTTCTTGATTTTTCTTTTTGCTGTTCGAGTTTCTTACGTTCGGTGATATCACGGATGACAACCAGTATCGCTGGCTTGCCCTGGTAAATCAATGGGGCTGCTGCTGCCTCCACATTAATTATAGTCCCATCAAGACGTATGAACTTTTCTTCGAGGAGAGAAACTCTTTCACCTTTCTGTTCTATCTTTTGATCTCGTTCTTCTATGATCTCCAAATAGTCAGGGTGTATGATATCGCTTATTGGTCTTCCTATGAGCTCTTCCGGGTTTGCTGCACCGAGAATTTTCATCATAGCCGGATTCACAAGAACAAACTTACGGTCGCTGTGAACATAAATTGCATCAGGCGAGATCTCAATAAGTTGCCGATAGTTTTCCTCACTCTCTCGTAGCCCTTCCTCAGCCTTTTTTCGTTCGGTGATATCATTCACGATCACAACAGCTCCAGCAAATTTAAAACCTTTAAACAGTGATACTCCTTTTAAACTAAGATAGATCCTCTCTCCAGATACAGACATCAAGGATATTTCTTTGGATATCTCTTTTTCTTTTCTAAGCTTGTTAAAAATTGAGGATATTCCATTTTCCCTTATTGAAGGAATCTCTCTTATATCCATTCCCATTGCATCCAACTCTTTTCCAAAAGGTACTTCCAGAATTCTCCTCATCTCTGGATTTTCATACTCAACTTTCATTTCTTTGTTTATGTTCATTATTCCTACTGGAGAATTCTCCAAAAGTTTTTCATTGAACTCAGAAAGTGATCTGTATAGCCTCTCTGATTTTTTCAGTGATTCCTCCATTTTCTTGTGCTCTCTTACATCTACCAGAACTCCCATTGTCCCGATGAATTTACCTTCCTTAAATAAAGGAGTAGCAGAAATGATAATAGGAACTTTTTCTTTATTTTTTCTGATCAGGAATGTTTCATAAGAAGATGCTCTTCCCTTGCTTCTTGTCTCAGTTTCTTTCTTCACATGCCCATATTCAGAAGGAAGGATGATCTCGCCCCAGTGTTTTCCGATAATCTCCTTTTGAGAGCATCCCAGCATCTCCCTCATCCTTGGATTTGCATACGTACAGACGCCTTTTTCATCTTCGACCCAGATTCCTTCGTTTAGAGAACTTACAATAGTTTCATTGAACTCTTTTAAAGATGAAAGTTCTCCGAAAAGTCTTGCATTCTCCATTGCAATCGCTGTTTGAGATGCCAATGTTTCAAGCAATCTCTGATCTTCTTTTGAGAAAGCATTAAGTTCTTTGCTTTCAGCATCTAATACTCCAATAACTTTATCTTTTATCTTTATAGGAACACACAACTCTGATCTGGATCCTTTCAACCCGAAAAGATATCTTTCATCTTTTCTTATGTCTGGAATATTCAACGATTCTCCAGTTCTTACAACGTGAGCAGTAATTCCCTTCTTACCAAATATTGGGATTATAGTATCCATCTCAGATTCTTTCTGACCTCTGCACTCTTTCAGATGTAGTTCATTTGTTTTTTCATCCATTAAAAATAAATCAATGTTGCCAAAATTCAGAACTTTTTCCGCTGCATCTAACACAATTTTTGAGATCTGATCTAAATCCAGGCTCAGACTCATCTCTCTCGATAGGTCGTATACTGCAGAGAGCTTTTCTTTATACTCGTTTAAGTCCTTCATTTCTTTTTTATTATCCATTTTATTATCCTCTGTTATATATTTTTACATATATCGCCCATATATTATATTTGTTATTGCTTAGAAGTTTATATAATTTTTCTTTTAATTGCAACTCTAACTCAGGGAGGTATAATCAATAGATATAAAAATTGTGCTGAGAAATTGTATTGATGAAAGGTTTTATAGTTCATCCAACATACGAGATTAAGGGTAACAAGGTATTTGTTAGATTATACGGTAGATTGGAGAATGGAGAAAGCTTTTTGTGTTTGAAAGAATACAGACCTTACTTTTTTATCAGAGAAAGAGATCTCAATTCTGCACTGGAAATTGAGAATTTTGATCATGAAAAAACAGAGTTTGTGAATTTTTCAAAAGAAAAAGTAGTAAAAGTATACACAGATATACCTTCAGACGTTAAGAAACTCAGGAGAGAGTTTGAGGAAAATAGAATAGAGTGCTATGAGGCAGATATACGATTTGCTTACAGATTTTTATTTGATTATAATATATATTCAGTTATAGATATAAACGGGGAGTATACTCATGGAGAAAGAGTAAACAGAATCTACAAAAATCCTGAAATATTACCTTCTGAGGGAGATATACTTCTTAAGATACTTTCGGTAGATATAGAAGTGGATGAAGGAACGCAAGAAATAATATGTGTTAGTTTTTACAATGGGAAAGAATACAAAAGTTTTATAATTGAAAAAAAGATAAAAAAATCAAATTATTGTTCTAATGAAAGGGATTTACTGATGGAACTTAAAAAATATATAATAAAAGAGGATCCAGATATTATCGTAGGATGGAATGTTATAGATTTCGATTTTGAGTATCTTAAAAAGAGATTTTCAAAATATAAAATCTCTTTTAATCTGGGGAGATCTGAAAGAGACACGAAGTTCAGGATAGAGAGATCATTTATCAGGGCTTCGAGAGTAACTCTCGACGGAAGGATGGTTCTCGATGGAATGTATTTAGTTAGAGATTTTGCTGTAAAACTTGAAGATTATAAACTGGATACAGCTGCTTTCGAAGTTTTGGGAGAAAGAAAAATTGAGATCGAGAAGGATATCCATAAGATCTTTGAACAAGACCCTGAAAAACTCTTGGAGTATAACAAAAAGGATGCTGAGCTCGTTTACAATATCCTCAAAGAAAAAAAGCTCATCGAGTTCACAAAAAAGATGGCAGGGATAACGGGATTGCAACTGGATAGAGTAAAGGGATCTATTGCATCTTTTGATTCATTATACTTAAGAAGAGCGAGAAAGAGAGGAATAGTCTGCCCTTCAGTCGCAGGAGGAGAAAGGAAGCATGTTATTGGCGGCCTTGTCAGAGAGCCTTTATATGGTATATACGATCATGTTCTTCTCTTCGATTTTCGGAGTCTGTATCCCTCGATAATGGTAACAATGAATATTGATCCTATGACATTTACAGAAAAAAAAACAAAGATAAAAGCTCCGAATGATGTTTACTTCAAAGATGAGAAGGCTATCCTTCCTGAGATAATCTTAGAACTTATGGAAAAGAGAAAAAAAGTGAAACATATATACGAAGAACAGTACGCTATCAAAATTATCATGAACTCCTTTTTCGGTGTTCTCGGAAATCAAAACTGCAGGTTCTATAACTCAAAGATTGCAAATGCGATAACTGCATTCGGGAGATCTTTTTTGAACCTGACAACAAAGAAAGTCGAAGAAATGGGATATAAAGTTATATATGGCGATACAGATTCGATTTTTGTTGTTTCGAATGCTATAAATTATGAAGAAGCAGAAAAAATAGGAAAAGAGATCGAGAAAAATATAAACGAGTTTTATGATTTGTACGTCACAGAGAATTACGGGACAAAAAATTACCTCATACTTGAGTTCGAGAAGCTGTATGAAAAGTTTTATCTCCCAAGACAGAGGCATCTGGAAAAAGGTGCAAAGAAGAGATATGCAGGGTTAATGGGAAAAAACGTGGATATAGTAGGATTAGAATATGTGAGGAGAGACTGGACAGATCTAGCCAAGGAGTTTCAGTACAATCTATTAAAAAAAGTATTTTTGAGTGAAGATTACGAAACATATATAAAAGAAACGGTAAAAGACCTAAAATCTGGTAAACTTGATTCTCTTTTAATTTATAAAAAAGGAGTGAGAAAAAATCTGGAATCTTACACAAAAACAACACCTCCTCACGTCAAGGCAGCAAGAAAACTCGATAATTTTAAGGACAGAGTCATAAAGTACGTGATGACAAAGAAAGGACCGGAACCTATAGAAAATTTAGACAAAGTAAAGATAGATTACGATCATTACATAGAAAAACAGTTGAAACCTATAGCAGATTCCCTGTTAATATTCTTTGACACGAGTTTTGATGAGATCGTTACCGAAAAAAAGCAGGTAAGCTTGGAGGATTTTTTATAGCTAAAAAAATAGTTTTGGACGGTATTAAAAATGAAGGGATTAGTTGAAGTTTATACAGGAGATGGTAAAGGAAAAACAACAGTAGCTTTAGGGATCGCTTTCAGGGCTTTAGGCCATGGGTATAAAGTCTACATGATCCAATTCATGAAAAGTGTTTCTAGTGGCGAGTGTATACAGGCAGCAAAAACCAAGAATTTTAAGATAAAATCCTTTGGACGAGCATCGTTTGTTAATAAAGATAATCCAGATCCTTTAGATATAGAATGTGCTAAAGAAGCTTTGAATTTTGCTAAAGAGATTGTAATTGAAGGAAAATATGATATAGTTATTTTGGATGAGATAAATGTGGCATTGGATTTCAAACTAATAGATATTGCAAATGTTATTAATTTGATAAAAAATAAGCCTGATCATGTAGAATTGATCTTTACAGGAAGATATGCGCCCAAAGAAATTATAGATGTAGCAGATCTAGTATCTGAGATAAAAGAGATAAAACATCCGTTGTCGAAAGGAGTTTCATCAAGAAAAGGAATAGAATATTAAATATAATTAATAATTTCCGTACTCTACACTTCTCTTATTACACCAAAAGCCTTTTATAGTTTAATGAACAATATATAGTAATTGTAAAATAATGAACGTTAAATAGAGATGAAACACTTGGATATAAAAACCCTTCCATACGAAATCAAAAGAAATCCAGCAGCTTTGCTGGTGCTTTTGTACTTAACAGAAAAAGGAGATTCCAATTCCATCGGATATATTGCTCGAGAGATTGGTTTTACAGAAGCTGCAGTATCAAAAAGTGCTGACAAATTAGTCAAGTATAATTTAGTTGAAAAATCTTACGGTAAAGGGAATTTAGGTAAGAGAAAAACTCTACTTAGAATAAAATAATCTATATCTAAGACTCTTTCTATTTAGTAGGTGAAGTTATGAGAATAGCTGTTTTAGGTGCCGGTAACGGCGGGCAGGCTCTTGCTGGATATCTTTCATCCAAAGGCTTTTCCGTCGCTCTATATAATAGAAGTGAAAAGAGAATTAAGAGAGTAAAGGTAAATAGAGGAATTAATTTAAGTGGATTGTTTAAAGGATTTGCAGGTATAGAGATTATAACAACAGATATCAAAAAGGCAATTGAAGATGTTGATTTAATTATGGTAGTTTTACCTGCGCAGGCACACAGATTCATTGCAAAGACATGTGCACCTCATCTTTCGGATGAACAGATTATAGTTCTGAACCCGGGAAGAACTGGTGGAGCTTTAGAATTTCAGAATATCCTCAAAAAAAATGGAGTGAAGGAGAGAATATACCTCGCGGAAGCTCAGAGTTTTCTCTTTGTCAGTCGAGTAATAGACCCAAAAGTGAAGATATTAGGGGTAAAAAATTCTGTTCCTGTCGCTGCTTTACCATCTTCAGATACTAAAAAAGTAATCAATAAGTTAAAAAATCTGCATGAATCTTTTAAAGAAGCAAAGAATGTATTAGAAACAAGTTTGAATAATATAGGTGCAATATTTCATCCTTCTACCATGATTTTCAATATTGGCAGGATCGAATCAAAAGAAAGATTCAATTATTATTTTGAAGGAATAACTCCTCAAATTGCAGATTTTTTGGAAAGAGTGGATAATGAAAGGAGAATGATTGCTCATGAGCTCGATGTTAAGGCGGTATCTGCAAGTGATTGGCTTAGGGAGGTCTATAATGCCAATGGGGGTTCCCTGTACGAACTTATTCAGGATACCGAGAAGTATGAGGGGATAGGATCACCCGAGTTTTTGAAGCATCGCTATATTTTTGAAGATATTCCTACAGGCCTTATACCTATGGCCTCTCTGGGGAAACTGCTCGGAGTTCAAACACCATTAATTAATAGTGTTATCGGTATTGCCTCTCAGTTCTACAGAGTTGACTTTATGAAGAAAGGCAGGACTGTAGAGAGCTTGGGGTTGGAAGGAAAAAATAAGCAGCAAATCATTGATTATGTAAATGGAGGTGAGTAATATGAGTAAAATTTTAGCTGCATCAATTGGAAGCTGCGTCCATGTGGCCGGGACTATAAATTTTCTTACCATAGCTGAAAAGCTCGGTTATGAAACAAAGTTTTTAGGTCCTGCTGTTCCAGTAAAAAAATTTATAGAAGAAGTTCTAGAATATAATCCAGATATTATTGGAGTTTCTTATAGACTTACTCCAAAGAATGCTAAGATTTTGTTGGATGAATTAAAAACATACATAGAAAAATATGATTTAAAAGATAAAAGATGGATCTTTGGAGGTACTGTTCCTGTCGCTAAAGTTGCAGAAAAAATGGGAATTTTTGAAGCTATTTTTACAGGATTGAGCACGATGGAGGACAGCATAGCTTATCTTAAAAGAGAAAAAGTAAAGCATAAGAAAGAGTACTATCCCAATGATTTAATTGAAAGAATTATTTTAAAGAAACCATTTCCTATTATTCGTCACCATTTTGGATTGCCATCTCTTGAGGAAACTATAGGAGGGATAAAGAAAATTGCGCAGGCAAAAGTAGTAGACGTTATTTCTGTTGCGCCAGATCAGAATGCACAGGAAAGTTTCTTTCGTCCTCACGAGATGACAAAGGAAGAAGGTTCAGGGGGGGCACCCCTGAGAAAGAAAGAAGACTTTTTGAGTTTGTATCAGGCATCGAGATATGGAAATTACCCTCTACTAAGATGTTACAGCGGCACAAGAGATTTGATAAAAATGTCCGGGCTTTTATATGAAACTATAAACAATGCCTGGACCGCGACACCTTTGACATGGTATAGTATACTCGATGGAAGGAGCAAAAGACCACTAAAATCAGCCATTATAGAAAATCAACTCAATATGAAATGGAATGCGCAGAGAGGAATTCCGGTAGAGGTTAATGAATCCCATCAATGGTCTCTAAGAAATGCTCATGACACTCTTGCAGTTGTGATGGCGTATCTTGCAGCCTACAATGCCAAAAAAATGGGCGTAAAGCACTATATTTCTCAATATATGTTTAACACACCTTTAGGAACCTCCCCTGCAATGGATTTGGCAAAGATGTTGGCTAAAATAGAGCTTATCGAGTCTTTACATGATGATAACTTCACATCTTTAAGAGAGGTAAGAGTTGCTGGACTTCTAAGTTATCCCGTCGATCCTGATTTTGCAAAAGCTCAACTGGCTTCTTCTGTATATCTGAGCATGGCTGTCAATCCAGATATAGTTCACGCTGTTTCTTATAGTGAAGCAGATCATGCGGCTACCCCAAAAGATGTAATTAAAACTTGTAAGATTGCAAAAAGAATAATCCAAAATTGTTTGATGGGAATGCCAGATATGACAAAAGATCTAAGAGTACTTCAAAGAAAAGATGAACTGCTTCACGAAGCAAATATACTGCTTTATGCAATAAAATCACTTGGAAAAGAAGAAGATCCTTTCATTGATCCAGAGGTATTAGAAAAAGCCGTAAGAATTGGATTGCTTGACGCTCCTCAACTAAAAGGCAATCCAGTAACAAGGGGTGAAATTAAGACAAGAATCATAGATGGAGCTTGTTTTGCAGTAAATGAAAAGGGAGAGAATATCAAGGAAGAGGAGAGAATCCAACAGATTTTGGAGGAAGTTATCTATGAGAGTTAAGTGCTTAAAAATCCTCTTTCTAGTATATGAAAAATGTTATCCTGGAGGGAGATGTGGATAAATGACAGCTTATATAGAAGCGGTCGCTGAGGATATAGATCGGCTGATCACTATAGATATAAATCGCCGTGGTGTAATTCAGGCGTTATATCGAGCGGCACGGAAGAAAATCAAGCGTCCACTTGTCTTGGCATCTGCAGAAGCACTAGCTAAGGATATTTCTCCTGGTTCTGTTGTGTTTATTGCCACTGGCTGGCCAGATCGTCCCTGGATTTCATCGAAGATTGGCGAGTTAGATGGCCCCCCAGGTGCTGCACTCTTGGCACGGAGTCTACACCGTATTTTAGGTGCCGTTCCATTTTTTCTGATCGAGGAAGAACTACAGCATGCAATGAAGGCTACAGCACGTGCTGTTGGTTTTGCTGTCCTGCCACCTGACCAAGCTATAGCGGCATACCGCTCATCCGCTCCCCTTCATGCAGCTTCCGTGCTTGGATTTCCTACTGAGATCCCCCAAGCTATCGCAGAGTCTCAACGGCTGATTAGTACTTATCATCCAACGGCTATGATCGCCATCGAAAAGGGAAGTGCTAACGAGAAGGGTATTATCCATAACGCACGCGGTATGGATACTACAGCATGCATGGCAAAGGTAGACGAGTTAGTAAAAGAATCTCATCGATCCGGGATCATAACAATTGGCATTGGCGATGGGGGAAACGAGATAGGCATGGGATTGATTGCTGATGCTATACGAGCTCATGTACCATATGGGGGACGATGTGCTTGCCCGTGCGGAGCAGGTATTGCTCCCTCAGTATGTACTGATATGCTAGTGACTGCGAGCGTTTCCAACTGGGGGGCGTATGGTGTTGCTGCGTGCTTAGCTGTGTTAAAAGGCCAAGTAGATGGGCTTCACGACGAGGAAGTGGAACGACGTACGCTCCGTGAGGCTGCCGACGCTGGTCTCATCGATGGTAACACGGGATATGTGGATCCTGGTGCAGATGGAATACCTGCAAGGACGCATGCTGCCATGATCACCGTACTCAGACAACTTGTCATTAACGCAATCTCACCGATGGGATTAGCACTTGAAAAAGAGGGTGGGGCTGCAGAGAGATAGAAATAGGAAGGAGGAGATATAAATGTCAGGAATTGCAGGAATTGCAGAGTCAGGAAGGAATACACTAGTTGAAGAGATGCTGAATAAGATCAAACATCGTGGTGGAGCCGGACGTAAAGTCATTGAAGTTGAAGATGAAACACTCGGTATCGTCTGGACAAAATCTCAGGAAAGTTCAATAGGAAATCAAATCTCAGATCAGAGTGTCCGAGATTATGTGGACGAGGGACATTTTGCGGAAGCCTGTGTGAAAAACGGTAGATTGATGCTTATGCGCGATCCTCTGGGTATTGCGCCGCTCTATTACGGAAAAACTGAAGATGGGGTGTTGTGTTTTGCTTCAGAAGTAAAAGCATTGCTGGAAGTCACGCATGATATCCACGAACTTCCACCAGGTTGTCGTTACGATGGCAGTCGTATGGAAAGGTACTTTTGTTTGCAAAAACAGCCACCAAGTGATGAAACTCCTGAGCATATAGCTAAAGAGTTGTATCTACGCCTAGCTGCCTCGGTAGAAAAACGTATCAGAGGGGATGTAGCGGGTTCGTGGCTTTCTGGAGGACTGGATTCAAGTGCATTGGCTGCTCTTGCCCGTCCCCATGTAGAGACACTTCACACATTTGCCGCAGGGTTTCCTGATGCTCCCGATATAGAGCGTGCTCGCGAGGTCGCTGATTTTATAGGATCGAATCACCACGAGGTCATTGTCAATTTTGATGAATTGCTTGCTGTTTTGCCCACGGTAATTTATCACTTAGAATCATTTGACGCTCTGCTAGTGCGTTCAAGTATAACTAACTATCTGGTAAGTAAAGCTGCATCGAAGCATGTACCGGCTGTATTTTCTGGAGAAGGCGCTGATGAGCTGTTTGCGGGTTACGATTATCTTAAATCTCTCGATATTTCTATGTTACCTGATGAGTTGATTGATATTGAAAATAGACTGCACAACACTGCTCTCCAGAGAGTAGATCGTAGCGCATCGGCCCACGGACTGATAGCTCATGTGGGATTTCTAGATTCTGAAGTAGTGGATTATGCACTGCGTATCCCAGCCAAGTTCAAACTTTATAATGGCATGGAGAAATGGATTTTGCGCAGAGCGATAGATGAGAAATTGCCGAAAGAAATAGTGAACAGAAAAAAAGCTAAGTTTTGGGAAGGTGCCGGGGTGAGTGAGCTGCTGGCACAATATGCCAACGAACATATTACTGACGATGAGTTCAAAGATGAACGAACATTACTCAATGGAGAGGTGATTAATACCAAAGAAGAACTGATGTATTACAGGATATTCCGCAGACATTTCGGAGATTTAACAGATATTTCTTGGGTGGGTCGAACAAAAGGTGCACCTAAGCAGTAAGCTATCTTATGCAGGCTGATTCTGCAAGGGATTACCATGTGATATCAGAATCAAATGAGGATAATTAGGAACTAATAACTTAGAACCAGATCGATCTCGGCTTTCTATCTCTGCAGTATTTTACTAGCAAAAATTACAAAAGATTAATCACTCTTACGAAACCATAGATCAACATACTTTGAGAACCCATTTAACAACATCATTGTTATTTAATAGTTTTTCATCTGCACAGACATCTACATACTCTCCATTTATAGTATAGACCCACCACAGATTTGCATTGGGGTCTTGCGATATTCCATTGATTGAAACTACCATCTTCTGGTATTGTATACCTTCTGCGACCACATCGATTTTCTTTTTTAGAAGATCCAATACCGTCGATCCTTCTGGCATTGTTACATTTTTGTAGGTAGTATGTTCCCTCAGTCCATGGTAATCAATTATCAATGTGACGGCTACCTTTTTCGATTCTTGTCGTGAGCACATGTAGTTATCACCTAAATAGATTATCTCTCTCATTATAAAAAATTTTCCGGAGATATAAATTATCATATCTCTTTCCATTACACTAGAACAAAAGCTTAAAAACAATGAAAATATAGAAGTAATAAGGAATTGGGTCAGAGGAAGAGTTTCCATGTACCCTTTTGATCAGGTAAAAAGAGATGATTGAACTGATAAAAACAAAAGATATGAAAAAATTGGTAGACGCTCTCTACGACGAAGTGCAAAGGCAGATTAAACAAGCATCTACTGAGGATGAAAAATTTTTTATGGAAACTGTCTACTCTGATGTAGTTGATATAAAACGCTGGATCGGTGACATAGAAAAATCACATGAGAAAGAAGAAGGATAAAAATATACTGAAATAAATTAACAAAATCTCATTGAGCAAAAGTGATAATTAAAAAACCGACAAAAGAAAAGAAATAATCCTTTTCCAGTCTTAAAAACTATTTTTTGATTGGTATATCTAAAAGAGATTAACTCTCAATATCTTCTGTGTTTCTGATAGCATTCTTTACAATATACAGGTCTTCCTTCCTTGGGCTCAAATGGGACTTCACATTCTTTACCGCAGTCAGCACATACGGACTTGTACATTTTTCTTTCGCCAAACTTTCTATTTTCCATATTTTCACCTTATTTTATTGTGCTCGAGAATTTGTAGAAAACAACTCTCAAACATTTAGGCTATTATATCACCCTTTATAAATCTTTTCCTTACAAAACGAAGACTTTTATAGAATTCAGGGTAAGATTATCTTTGATTTACTCTCAGAGTATACTGTTAAGAAACTGAAGAAACGAGGTATTACGGATCTTTTGCCTCTTAGAAAGAAGCTATTCCCCTATGACTTAATATAGGTATATTTTTTTATAAATATTTTAAGCATCACATAAATAAACAATTATTCTAGCTTTCTATTTAATGGAAGATAGCCCTCCAAAAAATTGCTTGAGAATATAGTTATCTATTTAAAAATGAAAAAATTTATATATTAACTTATTAGTAAAAAAATCAAATCAAAATGTCAAAAAATAATGGAAACTTTAAATATGAGAGTTACATGAAATCTATAGGTGATCAAAAATGATACTGGCTAAAGCTCCAATAGACAAGATGATAAGAAAGGCAGGTGCTGAGAGAGTGGGTGAAGGTGCGATAAAGGCAATGGCTGAGTACCTGGAAGATTTTGGTATCAGTGTAGCCAAAGAAGCAGCAGCTCTTGCTAAACATGCAGGAAGAAAAACAATAAGGGCAGAAGATATCACGCTCGCTCTTGAAAGAATTTAATTCTTTTTTTTCTTTTTACGTTTTCACCACAATCTCTTTTAAATTTAGATAGCAGAGAAAGTTATATATCTTTTAATTTTATGAAGATCTTCTCGTACGAAAAAACTCTACAAACGCTGAGACATAAACAATGAGATAAAAGAATGCAAGAAAATACATAAAAACTGGGAATATTATGGATTCATAGATACAATTTCCTTTTTCTATTTTATTTGCAAAGATCATTGTTGATGATTCAAAAATGAAAAAAAACAGTAGAGGAATAAAGTTCCACGATAAAAAAGAGAATAAAAGAATAAGTATGTCTAAAACAGCCAGATAGTAGTATGATAATAACTTTTTCATACTATTATATGTTTCTATATTTCCAATTGCCCAGTGCTTTCTCTGTTCATAGAGAGTTTTCAAAGTTCTCGGCATCACCGTATAAGCTATAGCATCTGGCTCATACGTTATCTTAAACTTTTTTCTTATATTTTCAGAAAAAGCAAGATCCTCTACTTTTGACTTCCGAAACTTTTCGCTTTCAAAAATACTTCTTTTAAAAGCAGCAAACGGTCCGGGTACAAAACTGATCTTGTTTTTAAGCAGTGCTATCCTCTTGAACATGGCTATCCTGAGATGTTCGACAGCCTGTATTTTTGATATAAGGATGTCTTCTTTATAAACTTGAATATTGCCAGCAACAGCATCAAAATTTTCAAGATTCGACAGTAATTCCTTTAGCGATTCTTTATTTGTAAAAGTGTCTGAGTCTAGAATTACGATATCTCCAGAAGAGTGTTCTATCCCGTAATTGAGTGCATTATACTTTCCTACATGCTTTAGGTAATAAACCTTAACTTTTTTCCCCCACTTTTTTAGAATCTCTCTATTGTCGCTTCCATCATCTACTACTATAATATTATCAGGATATATATTTTTTAAACACATATCCAGCTCTTTTTTATTATAATTTGGTATAATTATTGTATATTCTTCGCCATAGTCTTTTTTCGGCCCTTTCTTTTTCAGTGAAAACAGATATAAGATAAAGTAGTATGTGTCTCTGAAGATTACCAATCCTATGAGAATCAAAAGCATATCAAAAAGCATGATTAAAATTGTTTTTTCTATATTAAAGTTTTTGCAGGTCGGAGGGCCACCATGATAGTCGCATATCTGACAATGGGAACTTCATGTAGCCCTCCGTTAATCCCCTTTCGATCTCAAGTATTTAAATTTTGTGATTATATAATGACAGTGAAGAAACCGAAAAATTAATAAATGTATTTACAAAGTTTATCTATCCCGACGTGGCCTAGTCTGGTAGGGCAGTGGACTGTAGATCCACGGATCGCTGGTTCAAATCCGGCCGTCGGGATTTTTAATAGCAAGATTTTTAAACTTGTTCTTTATATTATTTTCATGGTAGACCCTCATAAACATTGTTTGGTATGTGGAAAAGCGATCCCAACGGATAAGAACTTCTGCTCAGAGAAATGTGAAGGATATTATGAACAGAAGGTGAAAAAACAGAAAAGATACTTTTACGTACTTATGGCGTTTCCAATAATTCTAGTACTGTTGCTTCTATTTCTTAGTGGGACGCAGTAATAGACACATGTACGAAGAAGAAAGAGATGTACACTTTTCGTCGTTTTAGTTTTACTGTTCACTTTTATTTTCGGAGTTTATTTTCCACAGGTTTTCCATGAGCTGGCAAAGTAACGTCATCCGGATAATAAAAAATTAAAGAGATTCAAAGGTACCAGTCTCCTTGTTCTTTCTTACGTTGTTCCATAAGAAATATTTCCCGTCCATAGCAATATATACTCCTTTAGGAAGTACTTGGGCAAATGCTAACGCACTTCCAAGATTAAACAATCCATCAGAGCTGCCAAATTTGTAAGGTATCATGGCTCCTGTGAGCACGATTGTTTTATCTTTAATATTCTTGGCCAAAACAGTAGCTGTTTTTACCATCGTATCTGTACCGTGCATAATAATAATCCTATTTTCCTTAGTATTTTTGCAATTTTGTAAAATTATATCTCTATCGGCATCGGTCATATCAAGACTGTCGATCATCATAAGGGTTCGAATGTGAACTTCAACTTTACTTCTCCCCAATTTCAGCATCTCAGGTAAGTGAGTATCTTTGAAGAACAATTCCCCAGTTAATTCATTGTACTCTTTATCAAATGTGCCCCCAGTGACAAATATTCTTATTGGCTTACTATCTTTCATTTTTTCACCTTCATTATTTTTAATATCTTTATTAGTCACAGTATTAATATTCTTAAAGTTGCCTATTCTTTTAGATAATAATGTTTCTTGTCGTGGGAGGATTGCTTCACAACCAGATCTCCATTAAATTTATAAATGTAGAGGGTATATTATTATATGTGAGAAAAATGAAAAAATATAAGTTGGGGCTTGTTATAATTGTATTTTTAGTTTTAGCAGGGATTAAAAGTACTGTTAGGTGTACTGTTATTACGGTACCAGATGATTATCCAACTATAAAAGAAGCTATCTTAAGCGCTTATACAGGAGACACGATAAGAATTAAAGCAGGAGAATATACAGAGAACATTACCATAGATAAAAGGCTGACGCTGGAAGGGCAGGATGCCATTTTAAATGGGAAGATAATCATAAATGCTAAAAATGTAAAAATTTCTAAAATAACAATTCAAAATTCTGTTGAAGGTGTTAAAATTTCCTCCTCAGGAAGTGCAACACTTTATTCTCTAATCATTGAGAACTGTACATACGGTATAAAGATAGAGGGAAGTGGAAGGGCTGATATTCGTAGTGGTATCTTTAGAGGATGTGAGTACGGGATATATGGTGAAAAAACTACAGGTGTTATAGTGGATAGCTCAACATTTTCTGATAATACAAATGCTCTACACTTTTCAAGTGTCTCAGGATCTTCAATATCAAATTCAAGAATCGAAGATAGTACGACGGGTATCTATCTTTCTTTATCGAATTCTGTATCGATCTCAAAAAACATTGTTACGGATTGCGAAACAGGAATAGATATGCAAAACTCGGATGGAAATATCAAAGACAACTTTCTAAAAAACGATACGAACATAAATTTAAACAACGTAAGGAACTCTGAAATTAGTGGAAATGAGATACAGGGGGGTACTACTGGCATGCTTCTAAAATACTCTCCCGGAAACGAAATAAGCTCAAACAGAATCAAAAATGTCAGTTCCTATGGTATTCAGATAATGTACCAATCCCGGGACTGTAAATTTTATAATAATATAATTTATGGAAATACATACGGAATTGCGGTACTTGCAGGATGCGATGGCACAAAGATAGTAAATAACACATTATATTCAAATTCGGATAAGAGTATATGGGTGCATGATTCCCAGGAGATATTAATTCAAAACAATATAATAGCTAAGGGAAAATATGGAGTTTATTCTCAGGAATCTTCATTAGAAATAAATTACAATGATTTTTGGAAGAACACAAAAGCGAATATATTTGGAACTGACGTGGGTATAGGTATGTATAATATCTTCCAAGATCCGATATTTTTGAATGCTGAAGCGGAAAACTTTAAACTGAATATAAACTCTCCTTGCGTAGATTTTGGAGAACTTCAGGATTCTCCCGGTACAGATTTTGAAGGTAAAAAAAGACCGCATGGTAAAGGAGTAGACTTGGGAGCTTATGAGGTAGCAACAGTACAGATAACTCTAGTTGCAAATACGATAGACTATGACCTTGCAGACGAGTTTATAGAGTTTTTAGATATGAATAACGCTATTATAACTACAATTTCTGCAGCAGATTTTCCCGAACATCAAGAAGATAAGATAATACTCGTTCTTGGAGGTCCAGATGCTTATGATGGCATAGGATATATTGTACAAAACATTCTGGATGGAAATGAGATAGAGTGGATCAGAAAAGAAGGGAATTTTACTATGTTTATAAAAACTAATACATGGAGAGATGGTCAGTTAATACTAGTACTTGCTGGAAGTGACAGAGATCTAACAAAAGCTGCCTGCACGCAAAACAAAGAAGAAGCGTTCACACAGATGGAAGAATGGCTTTGAAGGGCCCGTAGTCTAGTGGACAAGGCGCGAGGCTTCGGACCTCGTTTTCGCGGGTTCGAAACCCGCCGGGCCCGCTAACCCTTTTCGCATAAAGATCGATGTAGGTCAAAGACCTACATCCACGTGGTAACGAAAACGGTTCTCCAAAAGAAAAAATAATTATTAAAAGGAAGAGGGTGAAACACATGGATGTTAGCTCTGCTGACATCAATTTGTATTTGAGAAACGTAGTTTCTCCTCATTTAGGGAACTTTATGGTGATACCACTACTTCCTATTATCGTGTTTCCAAAGCTTTCAACGATCATTTTTACAAGAGTAAGGTCTATATCCATCTCTATTCCATTGAAAATCAGATATCTACTATCAGAATCCTCATAAGAACTTATTTCTAAGTTTTTACTTGAAGAAAATAGCATTTCAAAGGCATCAGAAATTAAAGGTGTGGCTTTTACTACAAGATCTTTTTCTACATCCATACTTATCTTTTTCTTAACCTTGTGTCTATCTTCCAGCTCGGATAGGATTTTATTTATATTAATATCTTTTATCTCATAATTGTCCATATTTTTTATTCGTTTTAGAGTTTCTATTGTACTGCCGCTGTTTTTTATAGTATTGATAGCTCTTTTTAAATAATCCCTCCCTGTATCACTTATATCTTCTTTTTCTATCATACTGAGGTATCCTAGGGCAATTTGATTTAGATTATTTAAATTGTGAGATACAATCTCATCTATTACTTCAGATCTCTCGATTTTATAGAGCTGAGTTTCTGAAATACCCTCCTTAACTTTTGATTCCGCTCCCAAGATATAACTTCCTATAAAAACGTTAAAGAATATCATTAAAAACAAGGTGGTAACTATAAGATATCTTTCCACTAAACTTGCTTGAGTAAAAAGTCCCTGTCCTATAAACGATGCCAAAATTGAGTAATATATAATTGAAATGAATAAAGCAGTATATCCTATGATTTTTTTATTCATACTACTTAATTATATAAATCTAAATAAAAACTTTTTGGAAAAATATTAAAAATGTAGAGTACGGAAATTATTTCGCCAAGATCTAACTCTTGACATGACTAAACTCAACAACAAAAAGATCAAATATATAATCAATCAAGTCACAAAGAAGAATTAAAACACAAAAACAATGGCAGAAATATATGATATCACAAGAAGGAGAGTACAGCAATTAGTAGAATGGTATAAGAAAACAGGAGAGGTACCCAAATTGAAAAAGAATAGAAGACCAAGAACGTATCTAACAAAGGAAGAGAAAAAGATAATAGATGAAGCATGGAATGAAACAAAAAGAGGAGCCAGGCTTCTCTACCATGAATTAAGGATACGAGGGTACAAGATCCCTCACAACAAGATCCATGCATACCTAAAACAAACAGGAAGAACAATACCAAATCCAAGAAAACAGAAGAAAAGAAAGAGATGCAGATACGAAAGAGAACATTCAGGAAGCCTACTCCACGGAGACTGGCATAGAACGACAGAGAATCATCCTTATGCTATAGTATGGCTTGACGATGCTTCAAGGAAAATACTCTCGGGAGGAGAGTATAACAAGGCTACAGCGGAGCACAGTATCGAAACGTTCAGGAATGCACAGTTAGAAGCTTTGGGATACAATGTTGAGATTAGAGAGGTGAATACAGACAGAGGAACACAGTTCTTCTCCAATAAGAAGGAAGGAACAAGTATTAGATGAAAAAGGATTTTCCTCCTCAAAAGTTGGAGAACCAACTTTTGTTTCCAGAGATATCTAAAATCGCAGGATATAAAGCATATTCCTTCAAGAGTTCACAATCCTCAGACCAATGGAAAGATCGAGAGATTCTGGTATGAGTATGATAAGCACAGATGGAGATTTGATTCCTTGAATGAGTTCATAAATTGGTACAACAACTTGATACACGGAGCTTTGT
>Ga0209986_10002181_pt1 | contig 18167 bp, 17 predicted proteins | sample BlataG_FD_183168 | JGI IMG/M metagenome (GOLD analysis project Ga0209986, IMG submission 183168) | Deep subsurface microbial communities from Black Sea to uncover new lineages of life (NeLLi) - Black_00105 metaG (SPAdes) (version 2) | ecosystem: Environmental > Aquatic > Marine > Oceanic >...
GGGATTGCTGTTTCTTCTTTTCTTTTCGAAGGAAACTTGAAGAATAACTTGCATTCATTGACAGGGGATAAATAATGAATATAATAAAAGACACTATGTGTTTGGAAAAGCCAAGCGTTCCACCCACGAAATGGCAAAAAAGCGCCGAGATTTCAGAATTGCCGAAAAATATGAAGCGGAACAGGGCATGAGATGGCAGAAGAAGGCATGAGCATTCTCAAACCATCTGTTTTTTAAGGAGGTTTTATGGAGTTAAAAATCGCGGCAAGGAATTTTCACCTTAACGATGCTTTAGAGAAGTATGCTAAAAAGAAGGTGGAGAAGCTGGAACGATTTTCTCATCACATAATAGACGGTGATCTGATATTAGAAAAAGACAAAGCCCGTAGTATCGTTGAGTTGAATTTGTCAGTGAAACACTCGGTGATTACAAGTAAAGTCAAGAACCATGATATATATCTCGGCATAAATGAAGTATTCAAGAAAATTGAGCGACAGCTAATAAAGTACGAGGAGAAATTCATGGAAAGAAAGCGCATTGCGCAAAAAACAAAACGCAAATGAGTTTCGTGACTGTTGAAACATTGTTCAAAGATAAAAAAGAGGAGTTCTCACTTGAGATTGTTGTTGGCGAGAGCTATCTAAGGGATAAGAAGATTTCGACATACGATATTTTTCGACCCGGTCTCGCACTCGCCGGATACACAGGATATTTTTTAAGTGAGCGCATTATTATTATCGGCGAAACCGAGGTATCTTATCTCAAAACCCTAACCAAGCAGCTCCGGAATCAACGCGTCGCAGAGATCATGAAATTGGGAACCCCATGCGTCATCGTTGCAAAAAAATTGAGCATTGGCGAGAAATTCAAGGACGAAGCGATATGCAGAAAAATTCCAATATTACGAACTCCTTTGTCGACGACCCCTTTTATTCATAAACTTTCAACCTATCTGGCGTACAAGCTGGCACCAACAAAATTCATTCAGGGCACCCTCGTCGATATCTACGGCGTCGGTGTTTTGTTTGTGGGGAAACCAGGGACTGGTAAGAGTGAGTGCGCTCTGGATTTGGTTGAGCGTGGACATCGTTTTGTTGTGGATGATCTTGTCAAAATCGTACAGAGAGGTGATATTCTTGTTGGGTTTGGTGCCGAAAAGAGCGCTCAGCTCAAACACCACATCGAAGTAAGAGGTGTTGGACTAGTCGACATCTACAGGATCTTTGGCGTGAAGTCGGTAAGGTCGCACAAGCGTATAGAAATTGTCATGGAACTCGTCCTTTGGGATGAGACGAAAGGTGATTTTGAACGCGTCGGCATCCAGGGGAAGAACAAGAAGATATTGGGTATTGAGATACCGCGCATCGTAATTCCCCTCACGCCCGGGAAGAACGTTTCGGTAATTGCCGAAGTCGTTGCAATGAATTATCTGCTAAAACTCAGAGGTGTTCATCCGGCTAAAGAATACAACGAGGAGTTGAAAAGAATCCTTGCACAAATGGAAGCACCAACTTCGCACTACGACGAGGAGATAGAATAACCAGATATGATTAGAGGTATTATTATCGGTCACGGGGAATTCGCCAAGGCGATACTCAAGACCGCTGAGCAGATAGTTGGCGAGCAACCAGAGGTTGAAGTTATTTCTAATAAGGGGTTTTCCTGTGCTGGTATGACGGAGAAAATCAACGAAGTAATAAGCAAGGGCGATTACAAAAGCACGATTATGTTTCTTGATCTGCCAGGCGGCAGTTGTACGATCAGTTGCTACAGTCTATTGAAATACACAAAGGATCTTAAAATCATAAGTGGGGTCAACCTTCCCATGTTGATTGAGTTTTTCATGTTGAGGAACAAACATTCAGCTGATGACCTTGTTTGTATTTTAGCAAAAAAGGGAAGGGAAAATATAATTCAATTGAAGTGCAAAAATGAATAAGAAAACGAGGACATTAGGCGAGGTTTTTGAATTTGCGGTGGAAAAATTCCCTGACCGACTGGCTTTGAAAAAAGGTGACACCGAGTACACGTATACTCAGCTCAAAAAGAGAGTCGTTTATCTCAAGAACCACTTACTGAAGCTGGGTTTGAAAAAGGATGACAAGTTTGCAGTTTTTGGTGAGAACCGGCCAGAATGGGCAATCGGTTATCTGGCAATTGTCAGGGCAGGTTTGGTCGTTGTGCCGGTTGATCGTATGCTTTCCCAAGCAGAAATTCTTCATATCCTGCGTAATAGCGAAGCAAAGGGGGTTATTGCTTCTGAGAACTATATAGACAAGATCGAAGATGTCAAACCAGAACTCAGTGATTTCAAACACGTTATTCTAATGGATACAATAAAAGATATGGAAGTAGCAAAAGAGGTGCCGGTTGGCGACATTGACCCTGACTCGCTGGCTGTACTCATTTTCACATCAGGGACAACTGGTACTTCAAAAGCAGTCATGTTGAGTCACAATAATATCATAAGTAACCTCGAATGCGTTGACAAGATAATCGAGATTAACGAAAAGGATACCCTTGTGTCGATCATCCCTATGCACCACACTTTTGAAAGCACGGCTGGTTTTATACTGCCACTTTTTAAGGGAGCTGCTATTTACTACCCGGCGAGTCTGAAGCCGAAAGACCTTGTGGCAACCATGAAAGAAGCGAATGTATCGTGCCTCATTGCAGTACCACTGCTTTTCGAGAAATTTCTTGCCGCGGTTCACAGAAAGGTTGGTGCGGCTTCGATCCCTAAAAAAATAATGTTCAATGCCATTAGCAGTATTGGTTCAGTCTTCAAATTTTTGCGCAAACCGCTTTTTGCCAAAGTCAGGTATGAGATGGGTTTGGGAAATCTGCGTCTTGCCTGTGCCGGCGGCGCGGCACTTACTGAGAAGGTAGCGCGGGGCCTAAAGCTTTTCGCAATCCCGATTATCCAGGGTTATGGTTTGACCGAAACCGCGCCGGTTATTTCGGTAAGCCCCTTGGAAAAACCCAAAATAGCCTCAGTCGGTATTGTACTTCCTGGCATCGAAGTGAAGATCCATAAGCCTGAGAAAGATGGCATTGGTGAGATAATCGTACGCGGACCTAATATAATGCTTGGATACTACAAGAACCAAGCAGCAACTGATGAGGTCATTAAGGACGGGTGGTTATACACCGGTGATTTAGGTCATCTTGATGAGGACGGTTATCTCTATATTAGCGGAAGGAAGAAAAGCCTCATTGTCACTCAAAGCGGCAAGAATATCTATCCTGAGGAGTTGGAAGAGAAACTAATAAAGAGCCAATGGGTGAAAGAGGTGCTCGTGGTACCGAGGATTGATGCAAAGACCAAGAAAGAGTCGATATGTGCGCTGATATTCCCTGATTACGAATTGCTCGAAGAATACAGTATTTTAAGCGAAACAATACTCAAGAAAGAGGATGTCGAGGCGATATTCAAGGATGTTGTACGCGAGGTCAATGCAGAGTTGCCTGCTTACAAAAAGATTACCCAGTTTGAAGTTAGGGAAGAAGAATTCCCGAAAACTACCACTCAAAAGATAAAAAGACACATGTTCTTGGAAAGAGGGATAAAGGTATAGAAAAAGATAGAAGATTGGTTTGGGTTTAGATGTTTGAAAAATGATGGATTCACACAGATGGCAGCAGATGCAGATAGAATTTTTGTCAAATTAGATCCGTCTACATCTTAATTTGCCGATAGGCAAATCCGTTTCCATCTATTTTTCCGAAGGAAAAAGGGGGTATGATGGAGAAACTAATCGGTACGATAACCCATTATTTTGGGAAGATTAGTGTTGCCGTTCTCAAGGTTGATGACGATGAAGTAAAGGTCGACGATACAATCCACATAAAAGGCAAATATACTGATTTTAGCCAGACAATCAATTCCATGCAGGTCGAGCACGAGAAGATCGAAAAAGCCAAAAAAGGCGATGAAGTCGGGTTAAAAGTAGATAATCCAGTGCACGAACACGACGAAGTATACAAGGTGACAGAGTAACACGCTTTGCCCCGTACAACTTCGTTTAACGGGGCAGGCTGGAGATACGCTAACGTTGAAGACACACTTCGTTGAAGACACGTTTCACTGGAGGAACGGGAAAAGCGTAAGGCGTAGTGAGTAAAGCGTAGGGCGAAAAACAACGATATTAACGATCCAACGCTCTAAACGCTTTAAATTCCATCCCGCACTTTTGGTAAAAGTGCGTGGATCTCTTCTAATTCGCTTCGACATTTGACCTGCCAGCGTTTGTTGAATTTTACGGCTTAAACGCAATGATATTTCGTGACATTTCTATCCTACGAACCATAATTAATTATATATGTTGATTTTTATTATTCGTGCTGTTTATTCTTAAAAACCAGCGATAAATCCATTCCCGGGCGAATTTTCTATTTCCGCAAAAGATAAATTGGATTTCTGGAAAGCTGACAGCCAGGTCTGATAATATATCTGCAACATAAGATGTCTTGTAATGCTTGACCTTTTTTGGGTTCATAAAGTCACTGTAAGGTGATTCAAATACTACTGCTTTAAAAGGATAGGTTGAGAGTTCTTGTAGAGTTGCTTTCAGGACATCGTATGTGCCGATTTCGTGCAGCATATTATCCAATGTTTTTCTTTCGGCAATGGCAATTATTTTTCCCTGTTTTATTAATGCGTAATCACCAACAGGTAGATTTTCTCTTTTTGTTTGTGCATAACCAAATTTATATGGATAGCGTTCCCTCTTATCAATGATTATTTCACACCATGAGCCTTCTTTTACTTTGGGAATATATGCTCCGGGTCTTCTGACTTTCGCTGATGATTGGGTAATCCAGAAGATCTGATCATAGAATTTACCGGGTTTTGTCTTGTATTCCTTTTTTAGAAAGATAAACCAGCACCTTTTTTTTGTTTTTCGATTCAGAATGATATTTAGTCTTTTTCCATATTTAACAGTTTTTACAATCGGTATATCCTCAATCGGTTTTTCTTTAGGTAGTTCAAATTTATTACATCGTTCTTCTAATAAGCAGTAAATCTTTTTTCCTGGTCCAGGCCATCTTTCCTGAACACTGAGGACTAAGAAATCGTCAGGTTTTTCTTCAAGATAAAGGCGAAAAGGAAATTTGTCACTTTCTTGTTTATGCAAAAGCCAACGCAGAGTTTGATTATCTGCCATCTTTAAGTATAGTCTCGGTTTCAGGTATCCATGCCGGGTCAACAATACATAAGAATTCAAGATTCTCTTCACCGGTATTTTCTATGAATTGAACTGCATCTGGGGGAATGTATACTGTATCGTTTTTTTCAACCAATTTTTTCTCATTATCAATATACATTGTACCAGTACCTTTTATTATATAATAGACTTCACTGTTTTTTAGTTTATGTGGTAATGTTTTTTCTCCAGGTTTAACCATTGTCCAGGCAAGACTGTAGTTAATCTTTATTTTTTCTTTTCCTGGATTCAGTATTTCGCGCAAATGAGAATTATCACCAGCAATAAATTCAAGACAATCCTTTAAATGCTTAATATACATGGATTATTGTAACTGAATGATTAGAAAAATCAAGTGTGTATAGAAGAGAACTGAAATTCCGATATAAGCCAGAGTTTGAGTTGATTTATATTGGGTGATTGACTTATTTAGTGCTCCAAATAGCGTTTACGAGTAAAAAAATGGATGATGTATCAATTTGAATGGGATCTATACTACCTTATAACCAGGATGACAAAAATGAGTTGTTTGATTTACCCCGTTGGAAAGCCTTGCCCTTCAGGGCGGGGATGGTAAAGAAAAAGAGAATCATTTTCTCGAAAAATGCCTCACCATAAACCCCGTTAGATAATACACACGTTCAAATTAATTAGTAAAAATAACACACTATCACACGATCGAAGAGCATAAGCATATTTGAAGTTCAGTATCTAACGGGGTCAACCCCCTATCTTAATTATAATACCCGATCATAAAAAGATAAGAAATTTCAAGAAAAATTATGATTAAAAACGCTTATATCGGAATTTCAGAGTCACGATATTTCGAGAGAAAAGCATTTTATTTCTTAATTCGAAGTTCTTATATTCAAAAATAGTTTATAACTGCGTCTCGGCATACCTGGTTTTGTTGATAAATGTAACTTTTTATATCCCATATAGAGAATTCCGAATGTGCTATAGGAAAAGGTTTGGCGGAGGCGTGTAGGAATCGAACCTACCGTCCCCCTTTCGAAGGACATCTGGATTTGAAGTCCAGCAAGCACACCAGCACTTATCCGCCTCCGTTAATTCTACTCCAATCTATGATCTGATTGAAGAATTTAGCGCCCCGAGTTTGTCGAGGGGCTAAACGAAATATCGCATTTTATTACATAAATCTAACTAATTGTATATGAAAAAAAGAGTAAGTCAAATGGTAATTTCATGATAATTATTATATCTTTCTAACGGTCTCTATAATATGATGGCTTTTTATGTGAACAGAGTTCTTCTAATAATATGTAGTTATTTTTCTTTCGGTAGAATACACGCCAATAATTTGTTACATAGAAGTGCCAAAGATCTGCTCTTTCTTTGATCGCTGTATCACACAGACCACCACAGGGTATTTTGTAGACTATTTTAGTTAGTGCATGAATTAATTTCAGTTTGAGAGTATCCGTTGCGCAATATTTATTTAATGATTTCATAAATTTTTTTGAACATTGAAAGTCTATTGGTTGTCGTTCTGTGTCGTGATAGCGCTTTATCTCTGGATGGATTTTGTAATGTGTTTCAACACATAACTTTATATCAGGCCAACAATCTAAAGTTCTACGATCCTTTTGAGGGCATCCAGCATCAAATACGATGTTTTTATGCCGCTCATATAGAAATGTTCTTACATTCTTTTTCATACACTAGTCTATGTCACAAGCAATATTTTATTTACGTATAGCGCATCAACGATATTTCTGTCCTAGAATCCTTACGTCACCGCGTTTTATGGTGATGTCATGCGTGTCAAAGTATATGAGCAGAGGTAGTACATATTTGCGGCTTGCACCCAGCATATCTCTGAACTGCGAAATCCTTATTTCTTTATTTTTTTTCAGGTACTCAATCAAATTCTCTTTGGCTTCAGCAACGTATTTATGATGAAATACAATAGATTCGCCAACGGAGATTAGAATACCGGAGTCTATCATATACCTGTGGGCTCTCTTTATGGTTTTTTCATCACCGAGTTTTTGCTCTAAAACTGCATCGTAACTCGGCGGTTTGTATACAGCATCCAAATATAGCCGCTCGATTTTTTTGATCGCTGCATCCAGTTCTTTATCAAGGGTCACTTTGAAATCGAATAGGCTAATTTTGTTGTCGTCACTGGTTTTTATACTTTTCTGCTTCGACATTTTATCAAGGGCGTAATTCATAAGGCTTTTGTCCATTGCTTTGTTGATATTCTTTAATAGCTCGAGGTTTGGGATACCGATATTAGTTGGATTGGTTTTGTGGTAGTTTGTTAAGACATCGAGTATCTTTGCATTCAGCCTTCCGAAGTTGCTCTGTAAATAGTAGAGCCCCCTTGTTTTGTCCAAGAGGATTGCTTTGTTTTCGCTGATCATTTTATCGATTATTGCTCGGACTTCGCTAGGCGGTAAGTTCAGGTCATGAGCAATTTCGTCGATTTTCTGCGGTACTTCGAAGTTGGCGAGCAGGTTTTCTTCGATCATTGTGACCGTATCTCCAGTTTCAACCTTTTGCAGATGTTCAATAAGCTTTTCATCAAAACCTTTGGCCTTGGTTGCTTTAGATTCAATGATCGAGCCGCCGCCGATCGTTGTCTGCGGTGAATAGGTCCTTATTACATACCGATCACCTACGTCACTCACTGCTGGTTTCTCAAGCCGGAACTGCGCCATTGCTTTATCACCGGGTTGGAGTGTTTTTTTATCAAGAAGCACAATCCTGCCCAGGATCTCTTTGGTTCCTAGATGGATACGCAAACGAGTAAGGTTTCTTAAAGGCTTTTCCGCTGATTTGAGTAGATATAAAGAGACATTCAGGAAATTAGACGGTTCATAGTATCCGGGTTGCGCAAGAATATCGCCCCTTTTTATCTCATCTTTTTCTGTACCGACTATGTTTATTGCAGCGCGAAACCCCGTAGTCGCTTGCATAACTTTCTCATTGTGTACCTGGATTCCTCTTACCTTTACTTTTTTATTATGGGGAAGAAGCACAAGTGTATCGCCGACATTTATTTTTCCAGAAAAGACTGTACCCGCGACAACCGTCCCGAATCCTTTTATCGTGAAGCATCGGTCGATCGGCAGCCTGAAGATACCACGGTCTTTTTTTGCCTGAGTTTGGGCAATGAGTTCATCGAGTATCTTCTTGAGGTTATCAATACCCTCGCCAGTCGTATTTGATACTGCTACTATCGGTGCATTCTCAAGGAATGAACCGATCATCAGTTTCTTGATATCATTAGTGACCAGGATTAACCAATCATCTTTGACCAGATCCTTCTTGGTTATGACGATAATACCCTTTCTTATTTCTAGAAGTTTGAGAACTTCAAGGTGTTCAATTGTTTGGGGCATAGGACCATCATCCGCAGCTATGACAAACATGACGAAATCAATGGTGCTGGCGCCGGCGACCATGTGACGCACAAATTTTTCATGGCCAGGCACGTCGATGATCGTTACATCATTACCTAAGAAAGCAAACCCCAGGTCAGTGGTCATGCCTCTTTCTTTTTCTTCTTTTAATCGGTCTGGATCATAGCCGGTCAAAGCTTTGATCAATGCGCTTTTACCGTGGTCAATATGGCCTGCAGTGCCGACAACGATGTGGCGTTTACTCTCTATCTTATTCATGGTAATGGAATTAGGGCACCCCCACCTTTGTCCTCCCCCTCAGAGATGGGGAGGAATAGGGGTAGATGTGGCGTTTATCCATGGTTTATTAATTGAACAAGATTGCTGAATCCTGACAGATGTCGGGACGCGCAATGACAGGGTGGTTGGACATTATTGTTCACTTTTTAAAACTGAAGCGAACGCTTGTATGATGAATTTTTCTTCACCTTTTAATACGGTGCGGAAATCAAGGAGAATCAGGTCCTCAGATACTCGTCCATAAACAGGTATATCACACATCCGCAATGCACGGGCAAGGTCCTGTGCCGCTATGATTCTTGGTTTTACCGCTACGACAAAGGTCGGGAGTTGTTCGGTACTGAGTGAACCACCGCCGATTTCAGACAGGTCTTTTTGTATTGAAATCTCTAGTTGTTTACTGAACTGCTTCTTCAATTTCCGCGCACACAAGGAGGCATGAAGTTTAATATCTTTAATAGGTTTCAAAAGAATGCTCATAACACCGTGGTTCTTGAGTAAGGTTTCTTCTTTGTGCAAGAACAGCTGCAAAGTTGCTTCCAGGGCTTCATTTGTCATTTTATCACACCGAAGTGCCCGGGTAAGCGGGTTTTTCTTTATCTTATTGATAATTCTTTCTTTGCCGATAATGATACCGCACTGAGGACCACCAATGAGTTTATCGCCACTGAAACAGATAATATCAGCGCCAGCTTTAACGCTATCCTGTACAGTAGGTTCCTTGGGTAGGTTGTATTTGGAAAGGTCGATCAATGCGCCGCTTCCCAGGTCATCTACTACAGGCAAATTGTGTTTCTTGCCGAGCTCAACGAGTTCGTTAAGTGAGACCTCTTTAGTAAAACCAATAATGCGATAGTTTGATTGGTGGACACGCAGTAAGGCGCCGGTGTTTTCATTGATCGCCTCTTCATAGTTCTCAAGATGCGTGCGGTTCGTGGCGCCAACTTCATGCAGTGTTGCCCCGCTTTGTTCCATAATTTCCGGAATTCTAAAAGCCCCTCCAATTTCAATAAGCTGACCTCGCGAGACAATAACTTCCTTGCCCTTTGCTAGTGCATTAAGGATCAACAGTGTAGCACCTGCATTATTATTAACGACTATTCCAGCCTCAGCGCCGGTTATTAGACTCAATATCTGACTGATTTTTCTGTACCTGTCTGCCCGTCTTCCTTCTTCGTCAATTTGAAGTTGAGAGTATCCAAGTGAGGCATTGTGTAGGATATCAGCGATTCCATGACTGAATGGCGCGCGTCCAAGCCCGGTGTGGAGCACAATACCGAGTGCATTGACTGCGCGTCGGAAATATGGTCTTACCAGATCTTTAAACTCACACAGTATGCTATTCTTGAGAAAGTCCAAGTCATAGTCTTCTCCAGCAAGTATCCGCTTTCTAAATTCGTCAATTTCATATCGTATTATAGCAGTTACATAGTGTTGCTCTAATTGTTCAAGGAATTTCTGGAGCTCAGGCCATTGCAGTATTTTATCAACCGCAGGTATATTACGTAGGATGTCTTGTTTTTCTGTTTCTTTCACGGTGAATTATAAATAAAAAGCCATGGAATGTCAAGCATATTACGTTATCCGAGTGAAACCGCTGCTCCGATTGCACCTATGAATTGCGGATGCTCGGGCACTATGACATCTTCGTATATTCGTTTCAATGCTTTCACAAGACCAGGATTGAGTGCGCCACCGCCACAAAAAAGTACAGGTTCCTCAACACCTATCTGAGCACCGAGATTGGCGATCCTGCACAGAAGCGAATCACAGACTCCCGCAACGATATCCTTGATTTCTTTTCCTTCAGCTGTGAGACTAAGAATTTCAGATTCTGCCATTACTACACAGAGAGAATCTATTTTCTCCGGGTTTGTAGACTGAAGAGCAAGTCTTCCGAATTCTTCGAGAGTGAGATCTAAAGCCTGGGCAATTTTCTCAACAAAATTACCAGTTCCAGCTGCGCATCGGTCATTCATAATAAAACGATCGACTCGACCCTCACGCATTTTTATGATTTTGCTATCCTGACCGCCGATGTCGATGATCGTTCGGGTTGTTGGGTTTACTGCAAAAGCACCATAGCCAAATGCAGATATTTCCGTTATTATGTGGTCAGCATCATTTACGAGGTTGCGGCCAAAACCAGTTGCTGCAATTTGCTTAAAACCGCTCAGGTGTCTTTTTATCACGTCGATCGCCTTTTTGGGCTTATAAGCAGTGTCAATCACATACTGCTTTCTTACTCTATTATCAAAAAGTACGCCTTTTGTGTAGCATGAGCCAACGTCTAATCCCAGTACCATGCATTCTCCTTTGCACTCTCAATAAATGCCTTCACATTTTCAACTGGAGTTGTAATAGGTATTTCACAACCTGTAGCAGCGATATAACCTTTAGGTGATTCTTTCCCTATTTTCAGCATTTCCCCGACTTGCTGTCGTATTTCAGCAGGGGATGAAAAGGCGATTTTGGATGTATTGAAATTACCCACGATACGTATTTTATCTGATAGTTTTTCCAATACAAGGGAAAGATCGACCCTATCGACACTGATAAGGTCAGCACCTGTCATTGGGAATAGATCAAGTATGGGCTCGGTGTCACCGCATATATGGAGGATAATATCAAGGTCATAACGATGGAGAAAATCAATGAGCCTTTGTTCATAGGGTAGAGCGAATTTCTCATATGTTTTTGGGCTGACCACACTCGATGAAGCGAGCGGATCGACTAATACAGGGAGTCCTCCAGCATTTATTATATGATAACAGAATTCAATAGCAGCCTGAAGACTTATCTCCATAATTTCGGTGATTAATTTAGGTTGCTTAATTGTTTGGATTAAGAATTGATTGGGGTCAGAAAGCATCATGCCAGTGGTAAAAGGGGCTGGGACATAAGCAAGAATCGGTATTTTATCACCTATTGCATTATAAGCATAGTCAATAGCCTCAAGATAGACAGGGAGCCTTTTAGCATTCTGTGGGTTGGGCAGTTTTATATCAGATAGACTGGATTGTGTCAGAAAAGGTGTTTTTAATAAAGGCAAGTCGTTTTCTGGATATTCGAATATAGACCCCATTGCTTCGGCAATTATGCCAACTTCTGAAAAAAGGTTAATAGCATCATGCCGATACTCTTCAAGTGCGATGATTTGCGCTTGAGCCATTGCTTTACCATCTGTATAGTATTTGCTTAAGGGTATCCTGGCAATATGCGCAGCATGAGATGTAATAAGGGGGATGATATTACACCTATCTGGTTTTTCATCTATTACTAGCAAGCCAAAACGTTCTCTTGGCGTGAGGATTTCGCGTTTACTATTTCCTTCGTTCATGCAGGACCTCAGCAAAAGCCTGTAATCTCGTTTTGACCTGTTCGGTGATACCAAAAGGCGCGGGAACGTCAATAGCGAGTACTGGTTTATCTTGGAGCAATCGCTCCATTAATTTTGTCTCCATTGCGCAGTGAGAACCGCCCAGCATGTTGGTAATCAAGATACCCTCAATCTTGCCTGTCCTCATTGCTTTATTTATTGAACTAATACGTTGTGCCGTGGAACCAATCAGTGACGCTTGCATGAATGACCTGGCTAATGCTCGAAAATGGTCAAGGCCTTCATCGATTTCAACGAGTGCTTGATTTATCACATACTCAGTTTCAACTACGCGCAAACCCATGTCTTCGACATAATTTAATAGGTAGGGATCAGGGGACGGTGATATCCAGGCAATCGGTACTGCATCTTTGGATAGGACACCCTTGTTGTTTTTTACTCTTTTGGTAATGGTTTCCTTGACCGCTTCAAGTATATCAAGCCATTCGTCGATATCAGCATAACCATAGAGATTACCGAATTCAATGGTCATTAACTCTAATGCTGGGAATGGTGCAATATCAGCTTCGGCTGACATTGTTTTGATAGATGTGACTACTCTGCGCAAGCGGTTTGCTTTCTTAATACTTTGCCTTAGAAATTTCTTTTCATCCACACCAGTCAGCTTTGCCATCTCTGCCCACACTCTTTCATACTCTTTGACAAGGTACTCCTCATAACGTTTTGGATATTCATAACCATCGGTTGTTTTAACCGAAGGTTCACTTTGAGTATGTTTAACAGAGTCACGTCGCTGAGGGACTTCGAGCCAGATGATATCATACCCCAGATGCTCAACTGACTGCATAATAGAAGAGAAATCATCACATGTCGCTCCGGTGGATGCAAAGATACGATCAGGTTTTGGAAAATATGCTTTCTTAAAATATGCGGCAAGTACCGCGCGTGCAAAACACGCCGCTTCTGGCGCGCCGAGTTCAGAAGCTTTGTCGAGCAAAACAGTTGATTCATTGAAAAATGGAGTCCACCAAATGCATTCTGGATAAAATGGTATGCAATTGGGAAATGCCAATACTATGATCGGTACAATACCGAGGTCACCCATCGTTGCGATTATCTTCTTTTTACTTTGATGTGCTCTAAACAATCTTTCCGACTCGTTGAAAACAAAACCCCAGAGTCTTAAAGCAGCAAACGAATTATCAAATTTCAATCGTCTTAGTTCACGTGCTCCATATACCATAAAAGAGGCAGGCGGTTGCAAATAAGCACCCCATTTATTATTATCATAATATGTATATTTACTAATAATAGCATCTTCGATTTGTCGGAATTGTTCGCTCCACTCGCTGAGGGTGATTTTTTGTGGTTCTAGATCCTTGAACACAAAAGTTCTCCAAAAGCAGCGATTCGGGTCTTCAGTTGACTAATTTTCTGGAATGAATAATCATTTCTAATACGCAGTATAGGTATCTCAAGGGTTTTTTCTAAATGTTTCATCTCAAACTCATATGCATCACAGTAATCCAGGGTAAAGCCAACTACCCCATGACACTTTTGGTTTTTAACTTGGTCGGCAATATGTTGGTAAAAAGCTGTGTTTGGTCTTCGATATGGACAAGGAGTTTGATTATAGTATGTCTGCTTGATACCATTCAGGTTTGGCTCGGTAATTGAAACATTGATGAATTGCGAAATGCCACATGTGAAATCTCCAACGATCCTGAATTGGGTTTCTAAGAGCTCAAGGAAATCATTACTCTCATATGAAATTTCACTGCCTATGAGGTATACTCTTGGCTGTGACGAAGGGTTCTCAGTAATCGTTAATGGACCTTTAATTTGTCCTTGATAATAATGTTTTGCGACCGCGTGAAAGTCTGATGATGAAATAATCGACGGAACGGCGCTTCTTTTTCTATCGAACTTACGGTATTGGTTGCGAATTATTTCCCACTTCTCGATCTCTTGACCTAATCGGTCAGTAATTTTTTTACCGGTTAGATCTTCAAGTTGATTGATTAACCAGTCGATCTCGTCGTAAAATATCTCTTTATTATCGGTTCTAGGCATATGTAAAATAAATAATGGTATGTCCGTATGCTCACTGAGGATGTCAAACATTCGGTGCGACATATCACAACCTGTTGTTCCAATAAGCGCTACAAATTTTTTTTGATTATTAAGGATATAAGCGATATTTGCGCGTACTAAAGGACATGCATCGATTCGTGCGTATAATGTCCCTTGCTGCATCAAATCGTAGTTGCCGTGCAATAAGCAGTAAGGTCTCTGTCCAGTTGCTGCGATGATTTCAACCGGTATGTATGGACAAGTATACCCGATCAAGCCTGATTGAAGTTCTTCTGGGGTTGGGGTTAGTTCCATGGCGCGAGTTTAAGAGCTGAAACAAATACTTCCTGGAAGTCAGGCTGAGCTGCAAGATCAATGTGCATACTATGCCGGCGTATTATTTCCAGTTTATTGAATTTCCTGCTATCCTGTATCGCTTCTATCGCACCAAGTAAAGGGAGATCTTTTTTAAATATCACTTTTCTTATACCATTCGGCAATAATCCAAGCTCAAATAGTGCACTTATATTGAGTTTTGAACCGAATTCACCTGTAATCACAGCTCTATTTATGCTGCTCGATTTGATCCTTGCCTTGCGCAGCAGTATTTTTACCCCGCTGTGAATTGCACCGATAGCTAGCTGGAGCTTGCGAATATCATCTTGGTTGATATCTATGGAAGACAACTTTATGTTATGTTCCAGTCTGCCGTTGGCTTTGAGCATATTGTGTTCAAGGAGGATCCCCAGGAGATCGATCAAACCAGATGCGCAGAGACCCTGTGGTTTTTTATTGCCGATCGTTCGAAATCTGATCTTTCCCTTTGTATACGTAACACGGTCGATCGCCCCTGGTATTGCAAGGCAGCCACAGCTTATACCGGTGCCCTCAAAAGCAGGACCAGCCGCGGTTGATGTGGCAAAGATTTTTTTATTCCGTATCAAGATAACTTCACCATTTGTACCGAGGTCAATATAAAGACTGTTTTGGTTCTTCTGGTATAATCGACTCGCCATTATCCCGGAAACCGTGTCTCCGCCTACGAATCCACCGATGATCGGAAAAACATATCGGGTGGGATTTTTCAACATCTTATCTTTTATTATACTGCCTGAAAACGGGTGGTGCGCAAAACCATCTACTGGTTTACCCAGATAAAAAGCGAGCATGACAGGATTCCCAACAATCGTGGTAAGTGCGGGATGTTGAATCCCAAGATTATTTTTTAGTTTCTTTAAACTTGAGCTGAGCAGTTTATATAGTAGATCATACTTGCCATCAAGAGCTGCACCGACTCTTGTTAGAACATCTCCGCCTACGCTGTTCTGGAGATTGTATACCCGGCTTTCCCGCTGGGTATAACCTGTTTTCAGATTTACGGCTGCGCCTTTTATTACGGTAGTACCAATATCCAGAGCCAAGCCACAATTTCGTTTACTACGCACCATACTTGTTTTTTTTGAGATTTTTGGTATTTCAACGCTGATATCACTTTTTATTTTATACTGGCAGGCAAGGCGAAAACCTTTTTTTATCAAATTCTGCGGAATGAATAACATATCTTGCTCATTAGATGGCTTTTTTGTTTTGATAATTTTTACACGACATGACCCACATCTACCGTTCCCAGCACAAGTTGCTATAACCGGTATGCTGTTTTTTACAAGGCACTCGATGAGTCGGGTGCCTTTTCTCACCTTGAATGTGCCGTAACCTTTAATTTTTACTGTATTCACGTGCGCACGCTATCATGTGTTTGATATTTTCAGGATTCGTTTCAACCGGCACGTCACAAGATGTTGACACAATAAGGTAGGGCTCCTTGGTCATTGCTTTTTTAACTTCATCTTCTATATTTGATGGGTCACCATGCAGTATTGTGGACGTTGACACGCCACCCATTTTGATAATATTTGTTTTGAGAGTTATATCTTCGATACTGAGAATATCAGGGTTAAGTTTATCAATCACATGAATAAACGGTGCTGTGTCACCACATATATGGATCCCTGATACTGCACCTTTGTCTCGAATTTTCTTAATGAGTGTATCAAGTGGTCTATAAGCGAAATCTTTGAAGACATTGGGTGATATGACGCTGGCTGAAGCGACCGGGTCACCGATAAAGATATTAACACCAACCTCGAGCAGGCGCTTGAGATACTCAAGTTGAAAAGTCATAACGTGTTCGAGGTTTTCCTCGGCCTCCTTGGGGTTCTTAAGTACCATCTTAAGGAAATCCTGAATACCTACAAGAAAGGAAGCGAGTGTGAAAGGACCCTTAATAGAAACAAAAACCGGTACTTTGAGCTTCTTTTTAAGGAGTTGCGCAGCTTTTATAACTTCACCAGTTCTATCATATGCCTGGTCAGATCTTGGACCGAGTAATGTAGCATAAGGAGCAAAACTTACTGGACAACCAAGCGCTTGTGCTTCAACATATGCATCTACAAAAAGAAGAACCATATCATATTCGTAAAGGCTATAACCATATTCCAGAACCTGTGCGATCTTTTCGCCATCGCATGAAACATCAGCGAATGTCGTTCCTGTGAGGCGAGTACAATGGTCAACACAAACAATGGGGAAGACCGCATATTTTATTTGTTTTTCAATGACGGATTTTATTTTATCCACTTGTGAGTTTATCAAGAAGTTTTACAGCACGTGCAGCATCTTTTGCATAACCGTCAGCACCGATTTTTCTGGCGAATTCCTCGTTTACTGGAGCTCCACCAACTATTACCTTGAGTCCGTTGCGCAAGTCCTTTTTCACGAGTTCCTGTATAACATCTTCCATATGTATCAAGGTTGTGGTCATCAGACTTGACATTGCAAGGACAGCAGGTTTTTCTTTGACAACCGTATTAATAAAGGATTCAACAGACACATCTTTACCCAGGTCTATTATATCATATCCTGAGGCCTGGATAAGTACCTTTACAATATTCTTGCCAATGTCGTGGATATCGCCTTTTACAACACCGATTACTACTTTTGCTTTTTTGAAATTCTGTGATTTGAGTAACGGGATGATGATATTGAATCCAGCATAGAAAGCTTCGGATGCAAGGAGAACTTCAGGGACATAATACTCTTTTTTTATGAATAACTCCCCAACTTCCTTCATGCCGGCGATCAACCCCTTATTAAGCACGGTGTTTAGATCAATATGTTCTTGAAGCGCTGCCTTGACGAGTTTGCTGACCTCTTTGTCGTCCATTTCAATGACAGCTTTTTTCAATTTTCTAAGATCCAAATACTCTCCTTTTATCTCTTTTATAATAACCAATATGGTTTATGCAGTCAACCATTTGGTATCAGGTGAATATCTCCCATTCTTGTCCCCCCTCTCTTATTCTCTGAAATGGCAGAAGAAATAAAGAGAAGGGGACAAATGGTCAGTTCTATTTTTCGGCAATGAAGAAGCCGCGTCCAACTTTGTGCTCTTTTGCTGCCTTACGCCAGATCGTGACAAGATTTGATGCGAAGTCGAAGAGATCCTGCCCGAAGTTTTCTAGTATTGTTGGCTTCAGTTTCTCATGAACCGTAACATAATAATCATCAAAACATTTAGCATATTCCTCAGTTTGGTCTTGCGCATCGAGGATCTTAAAGCCGTTGTCTTTGAGTAGTTCCTGATAGCCCTTGAAACACTCCATATATGGGAAGGTCATAGTGTCATAAAGCGGATCTAGCTCTTCTTTGGTAATATCGCCAGTAATGATCCAGTCAGTAAAACCGATCTTGCCGCCAGGTTTGAGCACGCGGTATGCTTCCTTAAGGAGCTTGTTTTTGTCAGTGACATAACACCATGCTTCTTGACCCCAGACTATGTCAAATGATTCATCCATAGGGGAGATCCATGACATTAC
>Ga0209986_10002182_pt1 | contig 18166 bp, 20 predicted proteins | sample BlataG_FD_183168 | JGI IMG/M metagenome (GOLD analysis project Ga0209986, IMG submission 183168) | Deep subsurface microbial communities from Black Sea to uncover new lineages of life (NeLLi) - Black_00105 metaG (SPAdes) (version 2) | ecosystem: Environmental > Aquatic > Marine > Oceanic >...
AACGAGGTCGAGCGGTTGATCGCCAGCGAGAAGATGCTCGAGCGGGATCGCGATCATGCCCTGTCGCTGAACGACGATCAGTTCAAGCACTTCGTCGAGACGCTGGGCGACCAGGCCCGGCCGCCGGCGGGCCAGACCGCCGGACCGGGGGCGGGCGGCGGTGGGGCCAACCGGCAGAAGGTGATCGTCCAGGCCTGCCGGGAGTACGGGGCGGACGAGTCGCTGCAGAAGATGACCAGCAGGGAGGCCTACGTTGCCTTGGCGTTGCGCGACAACGACAAGGCCCCGCTTACCGACGAGGAGCGCACAAAGCACGAGCTGGTTGCGGCCTGACAGGGAACTGAGAACCGAGAACGCACAGACAGGGAGGTCTGATCAATGACGGCACTAACGGCAAACCGGAACGTGACCACGCTTCCGGATCAGGAGTTACGAGAGTACCCCGTCGGCGCGGCGGAACACATCTACCGCGACGCCTTTGTGGGGCTAGACCCCGCCGGGTACCTCAAGGCATTCGTGCCGGGCGACAAGTTCGTCGGCATCGCGTACGAGGAGGCCGACAACAGCAGCGGCAGCGCCGGGGCGGTCAACTGCCAGGTGCGCGTTCGGGGTGATTTTTACCACGCCCTGAGCGGCGTGGCCCTGACCGACTTCGATAAGCCGGTCTATGCCACGGACGACGCGACCCTGGCCCTGACCGGGCACCCGGACGCCTTCGTGGGCACCATCCTGCACTACGACACCACGGGCTACTGCACCGTCCGACTGAAGCAGCCGGGCGAGAAGCCGCCCAACGGGGTGGGATCGTGCGAGTTGGTCCTGACCGGCTTTGAGCACTTTCCGGCCACCGGGGCGACTGCTGGCGATGAGCATGTGGGGGCATTCGAGTTCAAGAGCATCCTGGGGCCAGGGCTGAGCGGGCCCACTGATGCCGAGAACGCTGGGCACACGATGGCGTTTGACTCCACGGGCGAGACCGCGCTGGCGTCAGTCCGCACGCCGCATGAGGTGTTCCCTATTGACAAAGGCATTACCTTTGAGGTGGAGCTCTGCGTCACCGACGAAGGCGATGACGAGATGGACCTTGACTTGGGTTTGGGCACTGCCCTGACAGCGAACAGCGAGGCCGACATTGATCACGCCGACATGGTCCAGTTGGCCTGTTTTCATCTAGACGGCCTGGTCAACAATATCTTGGCCCAGTCGGATGACAACACTACCGACGTGGCGCCCGTTGACACGACGATCGACAACGACTCGGCCACCGACGTGGCCAAGAAGTTCAAGATCATCGTCCGGCCGACCGGGGCGGTGGAGTTCTGGATCGACGGGGCCCGGGTGCTGAGCAGCACCACGTTCGCGGTGCTGAGCACGGCTATGCTGGCAGCGTTCATCAACATGGAAAAGGTGACCGACTGCGGCGTCTGCGAAGTGATCTTCCGGAACCTGCGCGTGGCCGGCGGCTGCGCGGCCTAGCAGGCGGGAGCAAAGGACATCCGCAGAGGACGCAGATCGAAGCTGCGGACCTGAAGAAACCAACAGGCAAGGAGGCCTAAGTAATGGCAATCAAATCGACAGGGCTGAACGTGGCCGGGCTGCGGAGCGAGTTCTTCAAGCGCTTCGACCCGGCCGACCAGGCCGCGCTGTTCCAGCGGCTGTGCACGCGGATTCCGTCCACTAAGGACGCGGAAACGTACCGCTTCCTCGGGCAGGTGCCCCAGGTGCGGGAGTGGGGCACGGGCCGCCAAGCGAAGGGCCTGGGCGTCGAGAGCTACTCGGTCGAGAACCTCAAGTACGAGGCCACGCTCGAGGTGGACCGCGACGAGGTCAGTGACGACCAGACCGGGCAGATCATGATCCGCGTGAATGAGCTCGGAAACCGGGCGGCGACGCACAAGGACTACATGCTGGCCACGCTGCTGGAGAATGGAGCCGCCACCGGGTTCAACTCGTACGACGGGGTGACCTATTTCAATGCTGCCCACGTGTCCGGCGCGTCGGGCAACCAGGACAACGACCTGACCTCGGCGATCGTGGATAAGGACGACCCGACGACGGCGGAGTTCAAGGCCGCCCTGCGGGGGGCGGTGGCCGCCATGATGGCGTTCAAGGACGACCAGGACGAGCCGATGTTCACGAGCCAGGCGGGCCTAATCGTCATCGTCCCGCCGGCGGTGATGTTCCACGCGGCCCGCGAGGCGCTCAATGCGGCGGTCATCGCCCAGACGTCGAACGTGGACGCAGGCATGGCCGATCTGGCCACGCTGCCGTGGCTAACTTCGACCGATACGTTTTACCTCTGCAAAAACGACGCAGTGGTCCGGCCGTTCATTTTCCAGGACCGCGAGCCGATCGAGTTCGGCGAGGACAAGACCCGAGAGTTCGTCACGGAGAAGACCCTCTACGGCGTGCGGGCTCGGTACCGGGTGACGTACGGCTACTGGCAGTACTGCGTCCGCCACGTGTTCACCACGGCGTAGCGGTTGCTCGGGCACAAACGTAAGGAACCCGGCAGGATGCCGGGGCACAATGGAGACAGACCATGAAGAAAGCCAAATCGCCAGCCAGCGCCAAGACGGCCCAACTGCCGGGCCGTCCGCCGGGCCGGGCGTTGACGCGAAAACACGGGCTCCAGCAACGATCAGAGGGGCCAGGTTTTGGATCGGATCACCTGCGCATCGCGTTGGGGCTGTCGGGTGACGTGCCCCTCGAGCGGGTCTGTGAGGACGCGGCCCGGCGGATCGAGGAGCTGGAAGCCGGGCAGCCGGCGGCGTCGCTGGACAAGCCGAAGTCGCCGGCGAAGTCGCAGACCCCGGCGGCGGAGATGGGCTGAGAGAAGGTTGAAGGCGGAAGGATGAAGGCTGAAAGCTAACAGCTAACAGCTAATAGCTCGGAGCTGCGGCATGAGCTACCTGACCAGCGACCAGGTGATCGATCGGGTGGGGGGGACCGTCCGGGCGGCCAAGCTGACCACCGAGTCAGGAGGCACGCCGGACGCGACCCAGATCGCCACGATCGTCAATGGCGTGGAGAGCGAGATCGACTCCTACCTGGAGAAACGCTACGAGACGCCGATCGCCAGCACCTACACCAAGGCCCGGGCAGTCTTGACGGGCAAAGCCCTGGACCTGGCCGCCTACGAGATACACAAGCTGCGCTCGCCGATACCGGACGCCGTCAACACCGCCCACACCAAAGCGCTGGATTGGCTGCGGGAGATCGCCGCCGCGAAGGCGGATTTACCGGGAGTGCCGGTGACCGGAGGGACGGGCACCAAGGGCATCAGCGCCCAGGTGGATGGGGCAGCTAAGTTTTTCCACATGGACGGAGAGTGGCCGGGATGAGCGGGCTCTGAGAAGGATGAAGGCTGAAGGATGAAGGATGAAGGATGAAAGCTGAGTGCTGAAGGCTGAACGCTATGAGCTATGGCCTGCAAGTCAGTGTGGTCGAGACGGGCGACGTGGATATGCACGAGCGCACCGCCGCCAACCTGGGACGGCGAGAGCAGTTCTGGGACGTGGTGGGGGTACACCTGGCCACCACCATGCACGACCGGCTGATCGCCCAGGTCTCGCCGGTGCAGCTTCACGCCCCGGGGCTGCGCCAGGTGCTGGCCACGCTGGTGGGCGGCGGGGTGAGCGAGGGCGGCTTCCGCCGGCAAGGCGACGACTTCCTCGAGCTGGGCAGCAACCTGCCCCACGCAGCCCAGGTGCACTTCGGCGGGGACATCGTACCCAAGACAGGCAACAAGGCCCTGGCGGTGCCGCTGACCGAGTACCTCAAGCGAAACCAGCTCTGGCCCCGAGACCTGGACCCCGGCCGCAAGGTACTGCAGCTCATCCCGGCCGAGGGTAAGACCGGAGTGATCGGGGTGCTGATCGATCCGGAGGGGCAACTCGGCCTGGGCACCGAGCCGCTGTACGCCCTGCTGACCCGGGTCTACCAGGAGCCCAAGCCCTACTGCTACATCGACCAGGCCGACAAGGAAGAGATCGCCAGCCTGTGGCAGGACCACGTGGCGGCGTGAGCTGAACGATGGCCACGAACGACGAGAGTATCGCCAGCAAAGTCGAGGCCTGGATGGTGGCCACGATCGAGGCCGCCGACAGCGAGAGCGGCAAGCTCGGTGACGTGGACCACTTCGAGGGCACAGCCCAGGAACTGGCCACCGGTCAGGCCAACGAGCTGCTGCGCAACCGCTGCCCGGTCGTGCGGGTGGCCTGGGCCCGGTTCACCACCATCAACATCGGCGAGGGCGACCAGCAGGTGGGCAGCGAGTACGTGGTCTACGTCGGAGTCAAGAACGACCGGGCCGCCGCGACGCCGCGCATCGGCGACGCGTCCAGCAAGGGCGTGAACTGGTGCCGGGAACTGGTGCAGACGGCCCTGCACGACAAGCACCCGGGAGTGACCAGCAGCAACTTCGCGGTGGAGACCTGCGAGCTGGTGCGAACCGAGACGGTGTGGCAGACGCAGACCGACTGGATACTAGCCATGTTCTTCGCGGTGCCGGAAGTACCCGAGGCGGCGTGACCACGGAGGCGCGGAGGCACAGAGAACGGTAGCAACCGAGATAAGGAGGTCTCGATCATGGCCAACAAACGCATCTACTACGCCCAGGGCTGCACCTTCAACACGCAGGCCCTGGGCGGCACCAGCGAGATCACGGTCGAGGCCGGCTGGGAGAACGTCCTGCAGAGCGCCCAGGACGGCCTGCTGGGCACGCCGGAGCCGGACAAGCTGGTGCTGGTCAATCGCGGCAGCGTGGCCAGCGAGGACGTCAAGCACTTCCTGACCCTGCTGGCCTCGACGGCCAGCGAGATGACCTTCTACGGCCGGGAGTCGGGCACGAACCCGATCACCTACGGCAAGGGCACACTGGACGATCCCCAGCCGCTGGGCGGGACGCTGGCCATCGCCAAGAGCGGGCCGGCCACCCGGCAGTACGCCCGGATGACGGTCAACTTCGAGGCCATCCACGCGGCCGCCGACGACTTCGACGACGTGCTGGGATTCCAGGAGGGGCAGTCGGCCCCAGCCTACACCGACGCCGAGCGGCTGATCGACCCGATCGCCATGACCCACGACGGCAACACCATCCTGCACCCGACGTCGCTCAACCTCAGCGTGCAGCCGGTGGGGGTGCTGCGGGCCTGCGACGACTCGGAGACGGGGATCTCGGTGATCGACATCGCCGGCTACAGCATCACCGGCAGCATCGGTTTCGCCGACATCACCCAGCAGACCGGGCCGCCGACGCACGAGCGAGCCATCGCCCTGGTCAAGGCCAGCCGGGGCAGCCTGGTCACCACGGTGCGGGCCTCGCGGGGCGGCACCAACCAGGTGATCACCAGCAAGAATTGCGACATCACCCGGTACCGGGGGCGTCGGCAGGCGGCGGGCGGCTACTGGGAACACGTCTGCGAGTTCATGCTGGGCTGGCTGGACGACAGCGACAACGCCATGACGCTGGCGGCGGGGGACTACCAGATCGTGACCATCGCCAACGTGTAGGCAACAGGCGCCATACGGAGCCGTGGGCGCCAGCCCACGGACACAGACAAGGAGTTAAACGGTGAACAGCGGCAGAATAGTCAGCACGGTCAGCGTCGGCGGGATGGACATCAGCGGGAAGGTAGTGCGCAGCGCCGAGGGGGCCATCGCCCAGGACGTGGCCCTGGCCGCCGGCAAAGAGGGGACGCTGACCACCCGGACGGACGACGACACCGGGATCATCACTCTGGGGGCCGAGCACGGGGTGACCACCGACGACACGGTGGACGTGTACTGGTCGGGCGGGCTGCGTCAAGGGATGGACGTGACCGCGACCGACGGGACCACCATTACCGTGGACGTGGGCGCCGGGGACGTGCTGCCGGCCCAGGACACGGCCGTGGTGGTCGGGGTGCAGGCCACGGTGGACCTGGACGTGGTGGGCGACAACGTGCAGATGCTGGCGGTGAGCCTGGACAAGCGGGGTCACACCGACTTCCAGCAGGCCGGGGGGACCAGCATCAAGGCCATCGAGGTGGCGGCGGGCGAGGCCTACAACTGGGCGGCCGATCTGGGGGTGACCAACCCGCTGGCCTCGGAGACGGTGGGTAAGGTCATGGCGAGTTGCGGCGAGGCCAGCGCGGCAAAGCTGAAGATCGGCGTGCTGTACGACAGTGCGTAACCAGCGGAGCCGGGGGGCAGGCCAGGGGCATGAACCATGCCGGGCGACACGGGACAACGCGAGCTGAAGCTCAAGGTCACCGAAGAGGGATCGGAAGAGGCGGCCGCCAAACAGAAGCGGCTGGCCGAAGCCCAGCGGGAGGTGAGCGCCGCCGGCAAAGAGGGAGCAGCGGCGCCGGGGGGCGGGGCGGGGGCGACCGAGCAGATCAAGGAGCAGGCCGAGGCCCAGGACAAACTGAACGTCAGCACGGGGGACTACGCGGCGGCGGCCGGCGCGGTGGGCGGGCCGCTGGGCACGATGATCAGCGCCGGACAGGGGGCGGCCCGGGTGATGGCGGACCTGGGGAAGGTCAACCTGTTCAGCCGCGACACCCTCAACAAAGTCACCGCCGCGCTGGGCAGGGTCAAGAATGCCTTGATAGCCTTGGGTGCCGCCGGGGCGGCACTACTGAGCGTCCAAGCCCTGATGAGCGCTTACCAGGCCTACCGCGAGGAGGTGGAGAAGCTCAACGAAGCCCTGAAGGAACAAGAGGAGATCCAGAATCGGCTCAAGGGGGAGAAGTTCGAGGCCCGGACGGAGATCGCCGCTGAGCTGGTGCGACAAGACAAGGCCACGACTGAAAACATGAACGAGGCAGTGCGCCTGTACGAATCTGCCGTTGGAAAAGGGGCCGAAAGGGGGGCGGCACTGCAGGCCGCCGTAGCTGGAGCGGGCGAAGGGGTGACTGGCGAACAGGCCCTCGCTGGAGCCGGCCGCATTATGGCAGGCAAAACGACCGCTACGGGAGCGGACCTCGCCGCCGAGATGCAGCGGCTCACTGATGAGCAGGTGAAGGCCGGTATCGACGCGGCACGATTCGCCCAACGGGCACAGCAGGAAGCACTCCAACAGGAGGCGCAGCGCGAGTTCGGAGCGGCCTCCGCTGTCAGCGGCCAGGTGCAGTTCGGAGCGGGCACCGAGGCGATGATGCGCAGGCTGACCGGGCAGGGCATGAGCGAGGAGAAGGCCCGCCCCCTGATCGACATAGCTGCGCGGGAGATGCTGAACGAAGAGGCGAGGCAAGCCGGTCGGGATCAGCCTTTTCAGAGTTCCCAGGTCGTGAGGGACCCACTAATGGGCCTGCGTAGCGCGATCGGTACCTCCCTCGCCGAATCAGCGGGCCAATCGCCGGAGCAAGCGGAGGCGGCATGGGTGCTGACTCAATTCCTGCCCGAGCACCTGCGCCGCGACCGGGTAGCCGGCGGTGCTGCGTCCGTCACCATCAACCAGTACCACCAGCGGAACTACAACCACGGCAGGCGCAACCCCATACGGGGCGGGCGGCCCCGGGCCGGCTGGCGAGACCGGAGCGGGAGAGGGTGAAGTGAACCACGGAGGCGCAGAGGCACGGAGAACTGAGGACTTGGAACAGCGGCAACAGCAACAGCGAACCACGGAGGCGCAAAGGCACGGAGCAGCAGAGACTAACAGAGACCTCCGTGACTCCGTGTCTCAGTGGTAAGGACGTGAACTGAGAAGGCCATGGCGGCGGTACCGAAGTTTGGTGGAACGAACGGCGTGCCCGAGCTGGACATCGGGCAGACGGGCTCGACCCGGCGGGCGGGGAACACGCACAAGGCCACGGTGCAGGTGCTAGTCGAGTCGCCGGACGCCACCAAGATCGACACCGAACTGCCCCAGGAGCACGTGGTCTTCGAGGACAACCTGGGGCAGGCCGGCCAGCAGGTCGTCTGGCGCTGCATCCTGCGGGCCAGCAGCCAGGCGAACTTCAACATCCTGCTGGGGGAACTGGCGGCCTACAAGACGGGGTACAACACCTGGCTCGGGGCGGCCTACCCGATCCACACGAAACCGACCGAGATGGTGGCCCACGGCTGGACCTATGCCGACGCCACGCTGGCGGACTTCCGCGTGCGCGGACGACGCTTCAAACGGGCGGACGGCTGGTACGTGCAGGAGTGCGACCTGATCTTCAAGGTGCTGAGCAATGGCTAAGCCCGGCCCCGTTGATCCCGTCGAGATGCCGGACGGCCCGGCCGTCCTGGCCCCGGACCCGCCCGATCGGCGGCCGGACGACTATGCCTTCAGCTCCACCGCCGACAGCGACATCGTGGTCAAGACCGAGGACCTGGACCAGGGCCCGGACATCTGGTTTGCGCTCGACGGGGTAGTGCGGGGCACGATCCGCTACGGCCTGGACGGCGAGCAGACCACGGCCACTATCGAGATCGGCCTGGAGAGCCGGCACATCAGCAGCCCGGGCTCGGTCGGGGTGAACCACTTCGTCCACATCCTCCGCCGAGGGCACCCCGACAGCCGCGTCCGCATCTACGATCAGGCCGCCGGCGAAGGGAGTGATTGGCCGCTGTTCGAGGGCTACCCGGACCTGAGCACTCTGCGCTGGTCCGGCGGCGGGCAGGCGGTGACCTTCGAGTGCGTGTCGCTCATCGACGATCGCCTGGGCAAGTCCTGGGACGCCCAGATCCTCGGGGCGATCATGCGCCGCAACCGCCTGATCGATTGGGACCACGCCAACCCGGACTTTCGAGTGGTGCCGGCGGTGCAGGCCATCTTCAACAAGGACGGGGAGCCGAACTGCTCGTTCGACTGGTTGCCGTTCGCCCCGATACTAACGCCCTACGGGGCGACCTGGACGCCGCACTGCCCGCTGTTCACCGACCCGGACGACCACACCAGAGTCTACTGGACGGCGGCCCGGGCCATCGCCTACCTGCTGGCCCGGTTCGCCCCGCCGGAACTCGACTACCTGGACCTGATGCACGACCTGTTCTTCTTCCGCGGCTCCGAGGACATCGTCAACGGTGATCCCTGGGTGGAAGCGCTGACGGCCCGGCTGCCGGAGTTGTCGGCGACGTCCTGCAGCCTCAGTGAGGCCCTGGGGCTGGTGCTGAACTGTGCGGGCCTGCACGTTGACCGCCGGGTGAGTAACATCAACGGCGCTTGGGTTCACTGGCTCAACGTCTTTCCCGATCGCCCGCCGGACTTCAATATCAACCGGCGGATGCGGATGCCGCTCACGCTAGAGATACCCCGCGACCCGCCGTACCAGCCGATCGGACAACGCACGGCCGCCGACGTGGCCGAGGACAATCCGACGGACCAGTGCTCGCTGACCTGGGACCATCGGGCGGTCAACTGCCCTTTCGTACTGGGCGAGGACACGGTCTACGAGGTGACGGTCGAACTGCTGCCCGGCTGGCGTCCCTTTCCCCACGTCAGCACCTCGTACTACCACTACGACAACGACAATCCCGACCTCGGCCCGCTCCTGTCTGGGTGGTTGGTGGAGGTGCCGACCATCCCGGTGCTCGACAACATCGGCGACTTGCAGGCGGACATCGACGCGGCCCGTGGCTGGTGGAACGTGCTGTGGAACAAGGCCCTTGAGGTAGATGACCCCGCCTACCAAGCGATGGGGCCGGTGCAGTTCGATCGCCGACATCCTGAGCACAAGTACGTCGGGGACGTCGGTCGCCGATGGATTCTCGGCGAATCGTATCAGCACACCGAGCGGAACACCAAGGCGGACGGCACGGTTTACGGGGAGCACTCCCTGTACCATCGCTACGGCTATTCCGGGTTCTACCCCGCCACGGCCTACCCGTGGGATGACCCGCTGGACTGGAGCCTCTACGGCATCGTGCCGGACAACCCCTGGGTGGTGCGCCCGCGACCGTTCCAGCCGCCGTTGGGCAAGGACGCGGCGGGCGGCGATCTACCGGTGATCGTCGAGATGCGCCTGGAAGCATTCGACGGTCACGACGACACGGGCTGGTTTGAGGTGAAAGCGGAGATACTGCCCGACTGCGGGGGCATTCTGCTGATCGAGGATAACCTGGCCGACATCGCCGGACACGACGCCAACGGGAAGGTCTACTACCTGGAGGCCCTGCTGCGGAACAAGGTACGCATCCGCGTGACGACACTCATTGAGGGCGACGATCGGCTCTACAAGTGGTGGCTCTCGCCGGCGACGGTACAGCGGCAGAACGCCCAGGTGTTCGACGAACGAGCGTCGTTCGCTTTCGAGGAACGGATGGCGTGCTCGATCCTCAACGACTACCCGACCCTCCGAGATCACTTCCCCTGGCTTGATCCGGCCGCCCGAATGCCGGGCGAGCCGCTCGATCAGAGTATGGCCATCCACAACCGGGCCCAGATCCTGGCCATGGAACTCGGCCGGTCGGTGGTGAGCGCCAACCCGGAGCTGTTCTACCCGGACTACGAGACCCGGCCCGGCGACCTGGTCAGCCGAGTGCAGGGGCTGGGGTTGGACTTTCAGGACGGAACGGCAGTCAAGGCCGTCGAGCTGGAGTTCGGCAGCAGCGGCCGGCGGACCCGCTGGTTCGTGGGCGACGACCGCGAAGATGGAGGCGGCTTGGAATGAAAACCGCCCTGCGGTTCGATCTGACCCTGGCCGACACCCAGGCGCCCACCGACGAGGTGAGCGTGAGGTACACCGGGCGACTCGGGCTAGCGAACCCGACGGCGGACATCGAGCCCCTGCCCGCCCGGATGTTCCCCAACCGGATGAGCCGGTACGGCAAAGGGGTGACGGCCAAGGGCGGCGGGACAAAGGCCGGCGGGGCCGCTCCGGGGCGGTACGCCGGCAAAGGGGAGATACCCAAAGGGACCGGGGCCAAGGGGGACTCTTTGCCCCAGGTGCGGGTGACTGTGTTCGTGCCGCCCATCACCGGCCTGCGGACATTCAAGGCGGTGGCCAGCGACCTGGCCGGGAACGAACAGGGGGCCGGTAACCCAACAGTCGAGATCCTGCTGTCGCTCAGCCCGGCGCGGGTCGGCCCGGCGGTGTTCGACGAGTACGACGAGAGCAACGACGTGGTCACGGTAAGAGTGGGCGATCGGATGTACTGACGGGAAGCGAACGTCAAAAAGTCAAAAGGTCAAAACGTCAAAACAGGGAACCACAGAGGACGACAAGGAGGTCGTGAGATGAAGGCGGCGCAAGTCTTTTGGGTGACAGCGCTGGTGGCCGGGCTGGGGGCCCTGCCGGCGAGCGGGCAGACCTACCCGGACACGGCCATCCCGAGCACCAGCGATGCGGACGCCCTGGACGGGACCACCCACGACGAGACCGGGGTGCCCTATATCGCCAAGGGGACCAACGAGAGCAGCTCGCCGACGCTCAACCAGCAGATGAACCGACAGTTGTGGCGGACGCTGCAGCTACTGGGGGTGGCGTCGCAGGGCAAGGTGGACCAGGAGACCACCGCCCTGAAGATCGGGGTGCGGCCGATGTACTACCGGATCGGCTCGACCCGCTACTCGTACACGGGGGCCACCGGGCAGTCAGTCACCGACGACGACACCAGCTACGTGTACCTGGCCAGCGACGGGCTGCACGTGGTCACCGACGCGACCGGCTGGCCGGCGGCGGCAGCGGACTACATCATGCTGGCCGAGGTGGTGGCCGCCGGCGGGCAGATCAGCTCGGTTAAAGACCTGCGCTGGTGTAACCTTAACCTGGTCACGTCCTACTCGTCGCTAGCCGAACTGACCCTCTCGGGGGCGAACGGCCTGGATGTCAACCCGGGCAGTGACACCGACGCCGACCTGGTCACGGTGGGGGTGACCGGGGCGCCCAAGGTATGGTGGGACGAGAGCGAGGATTGCTTCACGTTTTCGCAGGGGGGGGTGTTCGCGGCCGAACTGTTCGTCAATACGACCGACGGGATCGACGTGGTGCCGGGCTCGGACACCGACACGGACGTGGTGACCATCGCGGTGACCGGGAGCCCGAAGGCGTGGTGGGACGAGAGCGAGGACCGCCTGGCCGTCACTCATGGGGTCACAGTCAACGACAGCGACGGGGTGATGGTCAACCCGGGCAGCGATACGGACACGACCGTAGTCACCGTACAGGTGACCGGCACGCCGACGACTTCCTGGGACGAGAGCGAGGATTGCTTCGACTGCTCACACGACTTCAACCTGGCCAGCGGCAAGCAGTACAAGATCAACGACAGCGCCCTGATCGTGCCCTACACGCCGTCGGCGTTCCTTGAGGGCACACTGAGCGTGAAGGTGTGGGAGATCGAGTACGTCGCGGCGGTGGACTTCACCCTCAAGAACGTGACCGGCCGGGTAAACACGGCGCCTACGGGAGCGAACCTGATCTGTGACGTGCGGGACAACGGGGCCTCGATCTTTTTGAACCAGACCGAGATGGTCAACATCGCCGCCGCCGCGTACTCCGACACCAGCGCCACCAAGGATCACGCCCTGAGCGCCGGGGACATCCTGACGTTTGAGGTCGAGCAGATCGGATCGGGGGCGGCCGGTGCCGACCTGATGCTGGTGCTCAACGGCCGCTGTGCCTTGCAGGAGTAGGACGATGGGAGCGAGACGCGAAGCCGGGGCAATGCGCATGGCCAGTTGGGTGCCCCCTACCCGTAGCGGGCGGGTGTCCGACGGCTACCCGTTTGGCCACGGCATAACCGGCATCGACCAACTGTTTGTCCTGGATCGCATCGTTTACGTTCCGTTCTGGTGGAGCGGTGAGGAGATTGACCTGATCGGTCTCTCTATCGGCGTCGCTGAGGCGGGCAAGAACTTCTACCTCGGCGCCTACATCGACAACGACGGCATCCCGACTACCAAGGTGTTCAACAGTGCGGCACTCTCCCTCGCTACCCCAGGGGACGTTAGCGACACCGGGCTAGCGCAGGCGCTGCCGCCGGGTGATTGCTGGTTGGCGGCACTCTCCAACGCGACCGGCACGGCCAGGTACGAGGTGCGCTCGGCGCTTAATGGGTTCAGGCCGATTCGGCCGACCACACTGACCGGCCTCGGCGGTACGCAGTATTTCGAGGCCGGTTCCTACGCCAGCGGCCTGCCTGCAACTGCAGGCGCGCTCACGTCCAGCACCGTCAATCCGCCCGCCATTCGACTTGGAGTAGCATGATGCCATTCCCTGAGCTTGACGACATTCCGAGCACCGCTTGGAGCCACCGGCACGACCATCACACCGACGAATGGGCGCACGAGGAACGCCCGCTGTCCGAGGGGAAGCGGCGGCAGGAGCTATGGAAACGCCGCGTGGAGTGGTTTCTGGACGAGGACAACACGCCAACAGCAGCGCAATCGCTCACGGTGCTACGGCACGTAGTGCGGGTGCTGGTGGGACTGATGTAATGCGCAGACAGGGGGCCGCGAGATGACCGTAGACCCGATCCGCTGGGTGGCGGGCAAGCCGCTCCGCATCACCGCCGTGTTCCTCGACGCCAGCGGGGCGCCGTTGACCGGCCTCAGTCCGACCGCCGTGGTCCAGCGCAGCAGCGACAACTACTACCTCAAAGCAAACGGCACCTGGCAGGCCGCGGCACCGACCGGGGCTGACATTCCCGCCCTGGTCGAGCGCAACTCGACGAAGTTTCCCGGCCGCTACTACCTGCTGTGGACGCCGACCGCGAAGGTGTGGGGCGTTTGGTACGACGTGCTGCTCGACGGCGGAGCCACGGCGGACAATCGCTACTGGGACCTGGCCTTCGTCACCGAGCCGCCGGAGTCCGACCTGTCGTTCGTGAAATACCTAACCGGCAGCGCCCACCCCGGTCGGCTGGAGATCCGCGATCCAGTCGATGACGCTACGGAGCTGGCTGTCATGGACCTGAGCGAGGACACGGCGCTCCATACGCTCGAGAGGGGGAGCGCGTGACCCCGCTTCTAGCCCAGCACGTGAAGGAGGTCTTCGGCTACGGAGACGGCGATCTGCGCCACTCACCGCTGGGCCTGGTCACGGGGATGGGGCTCGACTCTTCGGGCCTGCCGCCATTCGACACGCCCGCCCGGCTGCTGGTGCGCTCGCCGGCCAACGCGACTGAGGTGGACAAGGATCACGTGGTGGGCATGGTCCTGCCCAAGGTCGGGACCATCGACACCATCGACGGTACCGCCATCACTAGCAGCGAGATTACCGAGGCGAGCGCGTACTGGGCCGAGCATGAAATCATAATGGTCGATGGCACGCAGCAAGGTCACAGTCGGCGGATCAGCACCTCGGCCGTCGGCGGGCTCACTCTCCGGGCGGCCTTCGACAGCGACCCGGATCCGGGCGATGCCTTTCAGGTCATGCCCCAGCGGGTAACGGGGCTCGAGCCGTTGGCCGGCCACGAAAACGAGGCCTTCTATTATTACGCGGTCCGCAACCTGAGCCCGATGGGGATTCTCGGGCGCGTGTCCCGACCGCTGCGGGTGGAGTTCACGGCCGGCGGGGCCATACGAAGCAACGCCCCCAACCCTGTCCGCACGCTCCACGCCCAACAGAAACCCTCGGGCAAGTTCGAGTTGACTTGGCACTACCCGGTGCAAGGGCAAGGGGGCTACCCAAAGGACTTTCGCGTGTACGGGGACGCCGGGACCGGGACCATCGACTACGGCACACCGCTCACCGACAGCGAGACCGGCCTGACCTATGTGCTCTACCGGGCCCATGGGATCGTCTACAGCTTCCTGACCGGCGAGTACGCCGACGGGTTAGGGGTGAAGTTCGCGGTCGTCGCTCGCAACGCCGACGAAGCCGAGCAGGTCGGTGGCGGTACGGTGTCGAATGTCGTCGAAGCGATGGCGACGCCACCACCACCACCCGCCAAGTTCGAGCCTACAGATCCGATCGGAGCTTGGGGGTAATGGGTGATCTTGCTGTGACCACGGGTCGGCAGTCACGGCTCCGCAAGCCTGAGCCGGCGCCGCCGGCACCGCCTAAACCCAAGGTGACCCAACTACTTCTGGTCCGGGCCTACAAGGCCATCGCGGACGAGGTTGAGGGCGAGATCGAGGTCAAGGCCGTCAACTCCGACGGCACCACCGTAGACCCAGCCATAACTGCCAAGGTGTTGCCGTGACGATCCCAGCCGGTGCCAAGCTGCTAGGCGTGCGCCTCGCCGACGGTCGGCTCCTGGCCATGATGACCGACAGTCCTGCCCAGGGCGACTACTGCACGCTGGCCCGGTGTGCGGACGGCGAGGACGTGGCCCTCCGCGTCCGGCCCATGCGCCATGCCAACGAGGTAGGATTCCTGGCCCAGACCGCCGACGATTTGCGTACGGCCCTGATCGGCCTGCCTGCCGGCGTGGCTACCTGCATCCCGATGCAGAGCCTCGGGTACGGGATCAGCTACATGCTGTACCCGCCGACCCTGGCCACGGTCCACAGTACCACGGTCAATCACCACATCCCCGGTGATGCGTTTGTCGGTCAGTGGGCGAATGAGATAGCGGGCGAGGAGTTCCAGGGCGTCTACCAGCCCGAGGGGATCAATCGCACCTGGCAGATGCGGCACATCAACATGCTCGGCACCTATCCCTTCCTGCAGACCATGCCGCATCACAACTTCAACGGCGAGGCGGGCAACGCCGACCTGGACCTGAGCGGCTACTGCCCACCGATGACCGATGGCATCTGGCTCCACGGCGACGCCGAGCCCCTGGTCATGTCGCGCCGCTGGATCGAGGGCCCTGGCCCTTGTCACCAGGCCGCGTACTGGCAGTTCGTCCCGCAGGCACCCTCGATGGACCTGCCGATGGATATAGCCTCGGACATTCAGCCTTTCCTGAACCTCAAGGCCTGGCTCGACTTTCCGGCCACGCCGAACCGCATCCGCCTCAACCTGCGGGCCTGCTTCGTCATCCGGGCGGGCACCGCGATGGACTTCTACTGGGCGCCGCCGATCGGATTGTTCTTCCCCCAGCCTCCCTTTCCTGCAATGGATTGCACACACGTCTTCTCAGGCGCCTCCGGGCAAGGCGACTGCCTGGCCCTGCTGCCTGAATCGGACGTGGCCAGCCTGGGCTGTCACTGCATCTGTACGGCCTTCGAGATAGCCACCTGTGCGCACATCCTTGACTTCAGCGTGAACGCCCTCGAACTCGGAGTGGAGTATCCGGCTTGTGAGACCGCAAACGCTCGCTTCCTGCGCGAGGCGGGCATACACGGCATGGAGAGCCGCGAGTGGGTCGTGCCCTGGTCGCACGGCACCGCTCCCGAGGACGTGACGGTCGAGCGCGTGCTCGAGGCGTTCGGGGGCACCTACTTCTCCTCGGCCAGCCAGCTCGTCGCCGAGGGCTTCAGTTGGTTCTTCGGCGGGGTGTCTGGCGATGCGTTGACCATCGACAATCTGAGCAACGCGGGGCGCCTCGACACAGACATCGAGGCCCAGGTCACTATCGGGACTCCACCAATCACGTTGCCGGACGAAATTGCGGGCACCGTCCCCCTGCCAACGTCACCCACCTCGGTGTGCTTCCCGGGGGGGCCGGACGAGCCAACGATCGCTAAGGTGCGGATCAGTTCAGCGGCGGCCTACGGGCGGATGCTCGAGAACCTGTGGGCTTACCTGATCTCGTACTACGACGTGTACGCGGCTTCGTACGGGGTGGACGAGTACGGATGGCCCATCGGCAACCCAGACCTCCCGGTCTGCCTGGGGTTGGGAGGAAGCACGGGCGGCGCCTACCGATGGGCGTGTCATGCCCTGGCTCAATGGCAAAACGTCGAAGGGACCCTGCTGCCTGGCTTGTTGGGGCACGAGTTTACCAATCTGCCGTTGCGGACGGATTGTTTTCCTGGCGGCGGTGGTGTGCCGCCCGGCTTCGACGCTGAGACGAACGAGTGGGTGTTCGGATGGGGCGGCCCCGGTGTCAGCCTCAGCAGCGATTGCGATCCGTACGGGAATATCGAGACCGACATCGCGGGCTATGACGTGGGACCCACTGCCCTGTGCAACCCCTACTACGGCTCGCACGTCGAGCACTGGCGCATGATTGCCCGAGGCGGCAAGGTGTGCGCGTGCGCCCGCTACTCGGTTGCATTCTGTGGCGTGTTTCCAAGTGATCCCCGATGCCTCGATGGGCCACCCGATCCTGACTTGACCTGTGAGTTCATCAGCGAAGGGCCGCCGGGATGGTCTGAGGGCGGCAATCCCGGCCTTTACCACACGGGCACCTGGCCGATCTACTACGGCCTGACGCATCCGCATCTCGAAGTCCGCCTGAAGTTGGACGGCTGCCAGGTTGGGGTGCGGGTCGTCTACCTCGACTGGATTTTGCGCGCCGACACCTGCTACCACTTCCCCGAGGAAGTGTACTCGGCGGAATTGGAGCCCGACAGCTTCCCCTTGATCTGCAGCCTGCGCCGCTTCGAGGTCGGTCGTGGCGGTCAAGTGTATATCCCGAGCGGCTGGCAGGAGGAAGGCGAGATGTTCGGCGCTGACGGCGTTCTACAGAAGTGGGTCTGGACGCGGATGATCGCCACGGACCGGTCGCTCGGTGGTTGCCTCGCTGCCAACCCTGGCCGGTCGGTGGTCTGCGGACGTGGCAACGCGGTGGAGGTGTACTTCTGATGCCGCGTCCGCTGATGGAAAGCCTGGACGATGGCCTGGCCTTCTTCGGGCAGCGGGCGTCGGAGCGGGGCTCGGCCACCTTCGCGGTGCCGTCATCCGAGCGTCGGCTCATGCGGACAGTGCGGCTGGCCCTGTGTGCCGGTCAGGTTAAGGGCCTCGATCCCTGCCCGCACTTCAACGGCGAAACGGCGGACCGGCCATGCGGTCGGGAGTGGCGGCTCAGCCGGTGCTGCCCGTCGCCGCGTGCCGCCTGGCAGCGGGCACTCGCTATCGGCGGCTGGCCGGGCCTCGATTGCCCCCGGTGGGGCAGGGTGGAGGTGACCAAGAAGGACTTAGTGGAGGCCGGCTCGGTGCCGGAATGATGGAGATCTGACGGGCCTCGAAGAGCCTTCGAGGCCCGTTCGAACTACCCCTGATTCAGCCGCTTGAAGGGCCCACCGGCCCCGAGCGGTGGTTTTGTGCGCTACCCGCTCTATGCCAAACCAGTGCGTTTTATGCCAAACCAGGGTGCGCCTTAGACCACCCCCGTGGTTTTGAAACACTCTTTTAGTGACACGGGCCGGGCGGCGTGTAAAATCGACAGGCCATGAACGAGACCGCCTTCGTTCTGA
>Ga0209986_10002183_pt1 | contig 18164 bp, 35 predicted proteins | sample BlataG_FD_183168 | JGI IMG/M metagenome (GOLD analysis project Ga0209986, IMG submission 183168) | Deep subsurface microbial communities from Black Sea to uncover new lineages of life (NeLLi) - Black_00105 metaG (SPAdes) (version 2) | ecosystem: Environmental > Aquatic > Marine > Oceanic >...
GATCTTCAGCTTTTCTTTGGTCTTCAGTATGGGCTCGATCTTTACGATAATCCGTGTCCCGTCTGGCAGACGCACTTTCTTTGGGAGTCGAATCCAACCCTTTTCTATCTTACTTCTTACTGTAATCATCACGAATACCTCCGAGAGACTTTTGCGAAACGACCCTTTTCGTAGATTCCTTCGATTGTTAACATATTGAAACTCCTATTTTGCCTTGCACTTGTATTGAGCGCGAGGTCTAACTTCATTTATAAACTCAAACCAAAATATCAAACTATTTCAAAATACCTGTTTTTTAGTGTAAAAACAAGTGAAACCTTTGGAAAGCGGGGACACAGATTATGTTGTTTTTCACCGCAGAGGACGCAAAGAACGCAGAGTTTTTTTATTTTAGACAGGATTTACGGGATTTATTGGATTATTTGTTTTCCAGTTTCCTCCTGCCCACCATTGCTCTCGCGCAGGCCCGCCCTCCAGCTAAGCAGGCGAGGCGGACAGGCGAGGCGGGCGGGGATGAAACTGAAAAAATTCAATCGCCTTCGGCGAAAGAATCAATGAGGTATTTATGTACAATTTGTATCTGCTTCAATTGCTTTATTATTTAGCTACCCCGCCTGAGATAGCGAGGCCGTCGGTGAAAGGAAATTGCGGAATGAATACTACTTTAAATTATCGTTTTCCGTAAAACGCTTGAAACGGAATAGTTTTTCCAGTCCATCTAAAGAACCTATAAGTGCTCAGATGTTCTTTTTTCTCTATTTTTAATAATATTTATTAATGATCGTAGAGCATTATTAACTGCAACATGATCTGGAAAAAATTCACTTATATCAGGATCAATGATAACAACATTTGTTCCTTCTGAGTATCTTTTGGCATATTTGCCTCGTATGCCTTTGCTAAAATCATACTCTTCCATCAAATCCGGATCATTGTGCATTGTTTTCATAATATTTCCTTTCTTTTTTTGTGGCTTTTCGCGCACTGATAATCCTTATGTTGTCTCCTCTTTCAGTATGCACTACAATAGTCAGACGGTTCTTAAAAGACATTCCAATTAGAACCAATCTTTCTTCATCGCTTGAGTGTAAAGGATCGTCTACGGTTAATGATAAAACATCTTCAAATGCAGTGCTTGCCTCTGCAAAAGATACATCATGTTTCTTCAGATTGATATTAGCTTTTTGGGGCTCCCATTCAAATTTCAACATTTATTATCCCTAAAATAATACACTAAAATTTCAATAAATTCAATTTAAATTTTAAGTTTCGGGTTATACAGAAATTAACAACATTTCATTCGGTTTCTAACCTGTATTTTACCACACACGGAGAAAACATAGAAATTAGCCACCCCAGTTAAATACGTTACGCTGTCTTTCTAAAAGAATTTAACGGGGCAGGCCCCGGTACCATCTACCGGAACTATCCCGATGAAACAGGCATCACATTTCATTGGGCCCCGATATGCGGGATCTACGCTTCGCTCCGACCCGGTTTATGATGGGATTTCCGATTCGCTCCAACACGCTGGGCAAGCAATCGCCTTCGGCTAAAAGAAAATAGTACATTATATTGTTCGTACACGTGTCAAATGAAAATTTAGAAAATGAGTTATATGAACAGTCTGTTTCTGCTGAAAGCGGATTAGGTTTTCTTACTTCCACACAGGAAGCAAGAAAGAACAAAATTATCCTGAACATCCTGTCAAATTAAAAAATATTGATATAACATATATTGCATCTACAGTTGCTCCAGGGGCAGGAGGATTGATGTAGATGAGTTCATTCAGTATCGACTGCTTTAGATCTGTTCTGATGGCATTTGAATAGCCGGTGTTTAGCCATATGAGAGATAAGAAGAAGGCTAAAAGGGCGCTGAATGAGATGAAATATATGGGTTTTGGTTTAGACAGGATTTACACGATTAACAGGGTGTTTTTATGGGACACAGATTTACGCAAATTTACACAGATTCAGGGGAAAGCTTTCATTAGAAAGAGCTCATTAAACATTTAGGTTTTCCTTAAATCCTTATAAAACGACGAATACATGTACTTAGACAACCTCTAGGCCAGTTGTAAGTATCTCCTTAGCAAGAGGATTGGTTGGTTCAAAATCAGACTCTCTAAATGCATGGGGTTCAATCCTTGTATCGAATTTTCTTCTAAATTTCATTAAATGAACTTGCATATCAAACGTGTCAGAGAGATTTTCAAAAACAATTGCCAGATCGATGTCGCTGTCTACGTTAGTGATTCCTTTAGCATACGAACCAAAAAGATAAGCTTTTTTAATATTTGGAATGTTTTTTCTGAGAAAATCGACATATCTCCTTGCTACTTCAGAAGCCTTATTTTTATCCATTCTCTAAACTCCTTGAAGGGTGGTGCATTAGAGATGTTTTTAACGTACCAGGCTTTCAGCAGCTTTTCAATGACTAAATGACCAATAAATAGTGACCATGTGAAATCACCTTTTTCCAACAAATGTATCATTGCCTGGAAGTCTTTATTGGAGCTATCTATCCAGTATTTTAACAATTCTTCTTTTTTCATCGTACCTGTTATTGACTACCTATGATTATGATGTTATTTTTATAAAAGAAAAAGCATAGCAAAGGACTTTAATCCCCTTAAGAGCTTGATTCTTGCCACTCGATAAGTTCCTTGAGAAATTCCCGCCCATCTTTTTGTTTACCCTCTTTGGTGACTGACTCTTTTTCTCGTAGGCTTCGAACATAGTCAGCGCTATTTTCGGTCATGGTATAATCGAATCCTTTATCCTTCTGATAAAGGAACTCCATGAAATCCAGAACTTCCCCGAGTTTTTCTGGAGGAAGCATTTTCGCTATGTTTTGTATCTTCGCTTGATAATCACTTATGGGTTCCATTAATTGTCCTCCTCTCCCAAGGCTCGATATCTTTGATATTTATCTTCTATCACTTCATGACCCAAAGGGCAACAACAATTGAACTGAAGCCATGTAAGGGGAAGATAGCTTGAGACCTTTGAAAAACACCCCGTTTTGCTCAATCTCCGCGTCAGACTCAAAATTTAGTCCGCCTGAGGAGGATTAATCATCGAAATACTCGATTCTGTAATCTGTGTTCACCGCCCCCGCCGTGCGAGCAAGGCGAGTCGGGCGGGTCTGCACTTATCTGTGTCCTATTCGTTCTTCTTAGCTTGTGAGTTGGTATGCAGGCATTAACTTCAGGGCTATTTCTTTGGCCAGTTTTTCTGTGATCCCATTATGCGTGGGGAGGGTGATCAGGTTGCGTGCAATTTCGGATGCGCCTGGGGTAGAAATTTCTTGATCGACAAGGCAAGGCTTGATTGTCTCCTCATCGGCAATTGCTTTTGGATACATGCGCCTGACACCAAGTCTTTTGAGTTCTTTCAGTATTGGTCCCTGACCTGCCATCAAAGGGAATCTCGTATAGACTGGTTTTGACTCCTCTGGAACCGGGATGACACGCTCGTCGTCAAACGCTTCTTCGTATGTCTTTGCAATATTGCTTCGATGCGTATTTAGCTCATCCAGGATGGCCATGGTTTTTTCTGCAAGCTTTTTCATTACAAGAGGCATAGCTGAAACATCAAAGCCAAGGTCAAAGATGGTCTCACCGAAATCGCCCATTGTCCCAACAGGTTGTCCGTTTATTGTGCCACCAAGGGCCTGGGCGGCATCCTCTATGAAGCAAGCACCAGTTTCTTGGGCTATTTCCTTTAATCCATCAAGTGGTGTGGGTATGCCGAAAAGGTGCTGAGATATTATTGATATGGTCTTGCTGGAAACAGCCGCCCTCAGAGAATCAAGATCCGGGCCTAAAGTTTTAGGGTCCACGTCGTAGACCTTGATCTTAAGTCCTGCTCTGGCAACAGATGCGGCCACTGAATAGCATGTGTAGCCTGGAATAAGAACCTCGTCACGTATGCCGCCGTCTTTCCTCTTAAGAGCCGCAAGGAGCAGATAGAGAAGTGTCCTTCCGCTGTTTCCAAGAACGCATTTGTCGACTTTGAGGTAGCTGCAAAGGGTTTTTTCGAATTCACTGTCAGAGGACAAAAAGGAGGAAAATATGGCGCTTAGCGGGATTTTTGTCTCAGCAGGGGGATACCAGGCCAACTTTTTGGAAAATTGTTTCACCGCAAGGCGCAAAGAACGGAGAGAAACTGGGAAGTTGGGAAGTTAGGAACTGAAAAAATAAATGCAACTAATTTTTGAAATTTCAATTTAAAAATCCCAATCTCCGGGTGTTCCCTTTATTTTTTGAAACAGAACTTATCAGCTTTCATTTCCATTGAATTAAGCATTCCCAGAATTTTCTCATATTCCTGATCTAACCTTTCGAATGTCTGTTGATTTATATATTCACAAGCAAGGCAAAAATCCAGCCAAGTCTGAGTCTCAGAGGCCTCTTGCTGAGCATCTGTCAGCTTGTTTACAAATACTGCAGAATATCGCCGTTTTCTCCAGGCTTCTCCCAGGTTCGAACATACGGATCTTGAAGCTCTACGAATTTGGTCACTTAGTGAAAATCGTTCTTCAGGAGGAAAATTCTTTGTTAGTTGAAAAATCTCCATTGCACACTTAAAAGCTATTTTATAGACTTTTAAATCCCTCACACTTTTTATCTTTTCACCCAAATCGCCTTACTCCCTCAACCCATCTTCCCATCCTCGCATTTTCCCAATTTCCATCTTCAACACCTTCCATCTTTTATCCTAACTTCCGAACTTCGCATCTTCCCATCTCCAATCTTCCAAACAACCTCCCAACTTCTCAACCTCTCACCTTCATTGGTTAAGAAGGCAGGCTTTCACAGCCCTATATGTTTTCTGATCATGGGGCCGATGATTTTTGTTATGGGCACCGGCAATTTCTGCCAGTATTGAATTGCTTTTTCGAATTTGGAGTTATCAGATGTTTCCTGGTCGATTGCATTACCGTTTAATGAAATGTAATGCCAGTGAAGGGTAGTGGGCTGAGCGCCCCACTGTTCCTTGAATCTGTAAGTTCCTTCACCCGGAGTGGAACGGCCGAAATCAAAATATTTGAAGCCATTATCACAGGCATATTCCAGTGAATGAGGGAGATTTAGAAGCATGCGGACCTTATGCGACTTCGTCCCTGTGTGTATTCTCTGACAGGATTTACCCCGGAGGAATAAGCTTCGCCCCAGTTGAATGTGCTTCGCCCCAGAGGAATAGGCTTCGCATTCCACATGGCAGGCATTCCACCCCAGTACGATCTAAAAGACCTACGGGGCGGGCAGGGCAGGCGGGGTAAAGGTTTGTTGTGTTGAAGGAGCCAAGCACCACCACAGAACCTTGTGACATCACAAAGTGCTGAGTAGGAACCTGCATCATCACGCTTTCAACAGCTCCTCTATCTCTTTAAGGTCGTCAGTCGCCTTGATCGCCTCCTTGACCATCTCTAAGCGATCCAACTCCTTGAGGCCTCGAATTTCCGGTAACAGCCGCAGCCCCCTCGCGCCAAACTTTACGGTCAAACCTAACTCGATCGCCTCCAGCACTCCCTGTCGTCTGCCCTGCTGGATACCCTGCTGGATACCCTGCTGGATACCCTGCTCTATACCTTTTTTGATCCCAATTTTTTCCACACTGGTTACATAAGGCATATTTCTTTCCTCCTCATACTCGCAGATTTCTCGCCAAAAACCTTTCACCATATCTTCAGGCAATCTCATTATCCAGTCATGGAGCAGGGAGCAGGGGGCGCGGAGCCGGGGGCGCAGAGCAGGGAGCAGGGAGCAGGGAATGTTGGGCAATTGACATTACTTCTTTAGGCTGCGGATAAAACCTGAAATCATTTTACATTCTTCTTCGAGATCCTTCAGCAACTCATCCTTAGCCTCTAATGTTATTAGACCTCGTTTTTCAAAAACAATAACCATGTTCGCATTCTCGAATGCAGACCGTTTGGCGATATTGAGAAAATTGGCGAACTCTTTATTCGATGAAGAACCGGATCCTTCTGCGATATTGTTTGAAATACTCAAACTTGCTCCTCTTGTCTGCTCAGCAAACCGATATAGCCTCCTTTTTTCCAGGTCATCAGCTATATCCAAGAGCTTATTACCAATCTCAATTGCCTTTTTCCATATCTGAAGATCTTGAAACCTAAACAGTTTACCTTTTGTCCTGCTATCCTCACTCATTGCATCAAGCCCCATGCTCCCTGCGCCATGCTCCCTGCCCCATGCTCCCTATGTGCCAATACCCATGCCTCGTCTCCGTTCCTCCGCCACACCTGGACTAATTTGTCCGCAAACCTTTTCCCCAGCTCAGCATCCCGCACCACCTGTTGCAATTCCTTGTCGAGAAATGTGTAACCCCTTTCCCAATCCACTTCCTTTGCAGCAAGCGGAAAGAAAAAGGTCATGAAATCTTTAAAATACGCCTCCAGAACTTGCTTCCACGGGCTATCATAATCATCTGATTGTACTTGCATGTTCAATTGCTCCGGTACAGGGTTGCGCAAAGGTCTTCCCTCATCTAACGGGGTAAAGGTTTATGGCCCCAGTCAAGTAGGTTCCCTATGTATAACTTCGTATTCTACAGGGCTGGTCACCACTTAACCCCGATACGGTCCCGCCTCGGCGGATCTTCGACTTTGCTCCCTATTGATCATACTGCCGTGGATGTCCCATACCACGTCATCACGAACGAAGTTTTCCATCAGCTCAGGTCGGTGGGTATCCAGAAATCGACGCATTGCCTCAAAGAAAATCTCCTTTTTGTCTCGAAACCAACCTTCCCTGACCAGAGGCATGGCGCTTTCATAATTTTCCGAAGAGCTTATCACAATATCTTGAATTTGTCATTTGGGTTTATTGCCCCAGGTAAATAGGATGGGGCATATAACCCCGGTACGATGGTTCCCACCTACCCCAGTTAACTAGGCTTCGCATTGAACGGGGCAGGCGGGGCGGGCGGGGCAGGCGGGGTGAAGATTTTCTGGATTTCTGTAAGCTTTTGCCTTTCCAGATGGAAGACCAAGGATCATCTTATGAAACCAGGCAATATTCATATATTTTGAGCTTAAATTTAGATAGTTACAGCGGAGATATGTTTTTCCTCCAATTCAGCTTCTTCCGCATAGACTAGAAAGGGAACTTTGGCAGTCTCTATATCGAGCACCTTTAACATATCTTCCTTATTAGGTATCCTGACGAACTCTTCTTCCTTATTGAGGCAGATTTCTCCAACGATAAATAGCCCTTTTTTTGTCTTGCATAGAACTGGAACATGCCACATCTGAGTTTCTGCATTAAAACGAGGTGTCCCCGGTGTAGTCATATTTCCAACATGGTCACAGAGAAAATCTTTTACCTTTCTGTAGACTTCCATATCCTCACCCCTCTAAAATTAAACTCCTGCCATGCCTGAAAAAATATCTCTTCTTCAGTCACAAGATTCTGTCCCATGACAGGGTCATGGTAGACAAGCTTGTTGTCCATTCTCCCCAGAATTACTACGAAATGTCCGATTCCTGAAATCCCTCCGTATATATTACCGGGATCTATCAAGGCAATGATAGGCAAATTCGCTTCAAGTATATCACAAATTTGTTCCATGGTTAACTCAGCAAAGGTATCTGCTCTAAACTTGAGCTTCGTTGCAGCTTCCACTATTTGAAAACGGCTGGTTCCTAATCGGTTTGTCCCACACAACTCAATCAATTTCTCTTCATCAATTTCTAAACCAAAATAAGAAAGTATCATTCTCAAGGATGCTGGACCACAACTATAATCTCGTTTCTGTCTAAAGCAAGGTACCTTCAGCATTCTTTTTTTAACCCGCAACTCGCAACCCATAACTCGCAACTACATATGTAAAATCTTGACAACCTGCCCGCCATTTAAGGTCCCCGCTGTGCGTGGCGAAAGGAGGAAGACACCCCAGTACGATCATTCTGACCTACCCCGGTGAAGTAGCAAGGCACTGCACAGGGCAGGCGGGGCAGGCGAAATGACGAAAGCACGAACATCAGTTGACGACTCTCTTTACTTGGCGTCTAATTCGATCAACATGGCTCTAAGACCAGCCTGTTTAAAGTGTTCATCTGTAGTAAGGGCTTTTGTTAATCCATGGTTCTTCATTACCACAAAAGAGATGCAATCAGTTATTCCCCATTCTTTGTCTGGACGCTGACGGTAAAGCTCCATTGCTCGGTCGTACAGTTCTTCTGAAAGGGGGATTATTTCAACGTTGGGATCTTGTTCAAGTGAATCCAACAGCTCAATTGCCGCAGCACGATAATGTAGCCTCGCCAGAGCATTGCAAATTTCTAGAATCACTGCTCTCGTAGTTGTCAACGCAGTTGCTGTACTTTCTATCTGCTCAGATAGGACTACAGCCTTATGGTGATACCGGTCGGTTACCGAGGAAAGAGCAATAGCGTATGAAGCATCGATAAAGATCTTATTCATGGTAATGGGTTCCTTGTCCATAGAGATAATCTTCAAGGTGACTAGACCAATCCGAAGGCCCTTCTAACTTGAGTGATCGGGCAGTTTCAAGAAAAGAACGTCTTTTGGGTGTCTTTTCTTCCAATACGTCAATCGTTAACCGTACACGGATATTCGGTTTTAAGTCCACGGGTTCTTCCGGTCTGAGCACCTTACCATCATACAGAGCATGGAGTGTCTTTGTCATTTTATTCTCCTTGTTTTATCCCAGCCCAGCTCTGCGGCCATGATCGAGGCGCAAGTTTTGAGACATTCGTCTCCTGGATGGCCTACTGAGCCCAGGTCAGTGCGCCGAAAGATCACATCAGATAATTTTTGAGCCATCTCCTCTCGAATACCATGAATAACTTCGGCCTTAACGACTTCTGATGAGTTGGGCACGGTTTGGCCCCAATCCGGATTTTCACTAATATACTTGAGCACCTCAGCGTATTCAGAGCCGTAATTGTAGATCAGGTGACGTACGATCTCTTCGGTCAGGCCATAAGGCCTCATTGATCTGGTCGATAAAGCCTTGGATATCCTTTTCGGTCAGCTTAAAATCATCCGGCGCGCCATAGTAAGGCAGGTATGCAGTCCCGATCAAAGAATGATTACGCCAAGGCGTAATAAATAGGAGACGAGAGCGTTTGTTTGTCACACCAATGGCATACTTTTGGATAATAGGGCGGGTGACAAGATTTATGGCTTTCGATAGAGGGATCTTATCCTTGCGACGGTCACCCATAAGCCTCAGTATGCGATTCACCCATGGGCCACTGGTGTTCAACACTATTTTTGCCCGGATATCGAGTTCCTCCTCCGTGAGCACGTCTCTGGCCCTTACTCCCATGACCCGATTGCCACTCTTGAGAAACCCTGTTACCTCCACGTAGTTGGCCACAGCGGCTCCCGCCCTATCAGCGCATAGAAGAAAGGAGAGAGTGAGGCGTTCAGAGTTATGCATTTGACAATCATACCATATTGCCCCTCCAGTAAGGTCTCGTCCATCGAAACCAGGGATCAACCGGAGACACTCATTTTTGGAAATAACCCGGCCCCTGGGAATATATTTCTAGGGATCCTCCAGGCAGTTTCGATCGAAACCAACGAGATCGTTTGTCATCAGGGCCAGGGATAGAAGCTCTCTGCCGTGCATGAGATGTCCATGGGTGGGGATCAGAAAAGGAAGGGGATGCACCAGGTGGGGTGCAATCCGCATAAAAATCGTTCTCTCTTTAATCGATTGGCGCATGCGGCGGAAATCGAGTTGTTGCAGGTAACGCAAGCCCCCGTGGATAATTTTCAGGCTGTTAGCAGAAGTGGCTGCGCCAAAATCCCCTTTGTCCACCAACGCAACAGACAAGCCACGAAGGCCGGCATCCCAAGCAGCACAAGCGCCATTGATACCACCACCGATAATGAGTAAATCATACGTGGCTTCAGCCAGCTTGTTCAGGTCGCGTTTCATTTGGTTAAATAGGACTTTGTCAGAGGGATTTATGAAAAAGGAATCCTTGGGCAGTGCTCGATCTCATCAATGTACGTCCTGAATTCTTTCTTGCTTATGCCGGCGTTTCATGATCCGTGCCGTCAATTGATTGCGGAAAAAGCGATAGGGATGCTCAAGGTGGCCATCTTGAAATTCTTTATCGGTAGCAAGGGCCAGAATTTCAAGGTTCTCTGCCGTAACAATCTGGCGGCCAGCGATTAGGAAAAGGCCATAGGAATTCTCGGATTGCGCGTAAAGTGAACAGTTTTCATTCGTGCGATGGAAAGTCCAGTTGCCGATGGCTTTGTCTCCAGTTCCGCTTTCCATGGTGGCGTACCCGGCAAGGTGATGAAACCAGTTTTCTCTTGCCGTCTCGGTTAGAAGCAGAAGGGCTGTAAAGGAATCCTCTTGGCCACAGCGAGCTGCCTCGGATTTGAAATTTTCAAGAGCCGAATTCAGAAAGGTCTCCAAATCGAAGCAGTCATAGATGTGGACGTGGGCATCGACAAAGATCATTGGTAACTACTCAGGGGCAAAGGGCATAGAGCAGAGCGCAGAGCGCAGAGGGCCCCAGTTAAGTAGGCTGCGCCACTTCACCCCAGTACGACAGTGCCTACGGGGCAGGCGGGGCAAGCAGAGGGCATGGCAAAAGAAAGGTGCTGAATGCAAGACATACACCAGTTAGGTGTTTCATTCGCCAGCTTCTTCCAAGATCGTTTGGATGATTTTTTGAGATAGTCTAAAGTTCTTGTCTATAAGTTCTTCAAACAGGGGCTTTATGCTTTGGATCAGATCCCGCTTTTTGGCAAGGAGCAGAAGGCCGGCTAAACCCACAATCCGAAACCCTGCGGAAATAGCTGCTGCCCTTGCACGGCTGTCATCAAGAATTAACAAGTCTGCCTTAAGTTCCTTGCTAAGGAGCAAGACTTCAGATTCACCTTGTCCTAATTCCGAAACAAGTAAATTTACAGCAGCCCGGTCCTTTACCTTTATTTTCTTGATCCATTTTGCACGATCAGTTTCCTCCACGCCTGGACGTTTTCCACCTCTAACAACCACTTCCTGATACACAGCCCATGGGATGTATATATTTCCATAGAGTTTTCTCAACAGATCTAACCTATCTATTTTGGCGAGGCCAATCAACACGGCAGCATCACAGATGACCTTCATGCTTAAAGACCCTCTGCTATTTGTTCAACACTGTGCAGCTCGTATTCTAACTGTTCATCATCATAGTCAACCACAGCTACATGATTTTTCCCCAGAAATTCTATAAAGTCCCACAAGGGAACTCCAGAAAATTCAGCGGATTTACCTAAGGAAAGGATACGCTCTTTATAGCATTTGAGAGCCAACAATTTTCTCGCTTCACGGCTTAGGACTTCTTTGGACAGACCGTGAGCTGACAAGGTGCGATACAAATGGTCAGGCAAATCTATTATAGTTTGGACAGGCATGGCTACCTCCAAAGATTGAATGATATAGAATTGTCGTATCGACACAGACCCTGAATTTGTTCTGGCCGTTACTTCATCCTCTCTCATCTGAGACTCTGCTTCACGATATAGGGATAATATAGGTATACTATTGGGTTGTCAACCTATCATTGGGTTGGTTGGATATAAACGTTGGGCACATCATTGACAGCCCAAAATTCATCTTTTCGCAACTCTCCATGACTGTTGCTGCAGCCAATGAGTTCAGCGTCCAGGACTTTGACACCGTACCAAAGAGATGTTTTTAGGCGACTGAATCCGCCTGCGGCAGAGGTCTGATAGGGCGTAAAAGCCGGTTTGGCCCCGTTCCTGATAGTGTTCGCACTTAACCTCCCTGGTTTTGAAGCCCTTTTGCGCTGCCACAATCGGCAGAAACCGATACATGTTCCCGTACAGCTTGGTCTCTTCAAGAACTTGCCGGCGCAACAGCTTCACAGTGCAACTCAAGTCGTGCAGATCAGACTTTATCAAGGTGCGCACCAAGGTATTGAACACCTTGGATTGAAACCGATTGAATGCTGGATCGACCCTGTGTTGGCGCCAGGGGCTGATGATGTCGGTTTCATCGTCCAGGGCGTCAAGTAATTGATTGAAAGAATCGTTTGTTATCTGCTGGTAAGAACCACAAACAACAATGATCTCACCGGAGCTTTCCTTGAATCCTGCCTTCAAACAAACAGCCTGTGTCGTTTTTGTGTTGAACTCAAATGCCTTCAGCCTATGGTTTAGCCCTTCAAGTTCTGATAGTTGCTTTCTCAAGAAACCACCTGTACCGTTGGCCATGATCAAGATCTCGAAGGAATCTCCCCTCGTAGAAAACACGTCATGGAGGTTTGTTATGAATTGGGGGAAGTCCGGGTGGGGGTCTTCGAGTAGTATGATTATAGAATACTTCATGGTTTTTTTAGCATAGCGCAGAGCGCAAAGCGTTTGGCGCAAAGGGCAGAGCGGAAAGCGTCGGCATGGCGCAGGGTGCAGAACGCAAAGCGCAGAGCGCATGGCGCAAAGGGCAGAGCGCATGGCGCATGGCGTAGGGTGTTATGAAAGGCATAGCACTGAGCGTAGAAGATAGTCTTTACTTTAAGGTTTTTTGGAAATTTGTGGTTTGGCGGCATAGATGATCAAGATCATCTAAAAGCTTATCCAATGCTTCCGTGCTGATGAGTTTCCTCATTTCCAAGAGAATAAGGATATTGGCATTTTCGAAGGTCGATCTTCTGGCTATGTTTAGGAAGTGAATGAACTCTTTCTTTGAAGAAGATCCAGAGCCTTCCGCAATGTTGTTCGACATGGACATTCCTGCCCCTCTGAGTTGATCAGCAAAACGATATAATCTTTTCTGTTCAAGCTCATCTGCGATATCGAAGAGCTCATCGGCAATCTGAATTGCTAGCTGCCAAATCTTCAAATCCTGAAATCTAAATTTAACCATGATTTATTTAGCATAGCGCATGGTGCACGGCGCATAATGGAGCAAAGTGTAGGACGCTTAGCGCTCTGCTCTCAGCGCTATGCACTTTGCGCTCTGCTCTTCACCACTCGTCATGACTATTTTCTTTGTTATTTCAGGCAGCTGGGTGTGTGCGAGATCGCTTGTGCCCACGACCAACTCGCCGAGCACACCCAGGGTTAGGAGGTGTGCCACGGCCATTCCATTCAGTGCCATGGCAACCATGAAAAAGAGCGCTTTGCCTGCTGTCCATTGGAAAATAAGGGCTAGAGCTCCCAGAACCCCGAAAAATAAGGTCAACAAAAGAAAAGGGACGGCGCACAAGACAAACCCCTTTAGCGGGTTTGAAGAAAACCGGATGATCAGGTTCATGGCGAATATGTCTCTAAGCACCTTGAGGATGCGATCGAAGCCATACTTGGAAACTCCGTATTTGCGCGAGTGGTGCTTGACGGGCACTTCCGTTACACGGGCCCCGGTCATGCTGGCCAGGGCAGGGAAAGATCGGTGCATCTCTCCATACGCTTTAAGGGATTTGATGCATTCGGAGCGGTAAGCCTTCAGGGAACAGCCATAGTCGTGCAAGCGCACCCGCGTGGTTGATGAGATGATTGCATTGGCAATCCTGGAAGGAAATACTCTAAAAATGTGATCCTTTCGATTTTTGCGCCAGCCACTGACGATGTCGTAGCCTTCGTTGATTTTTGCCAACAACATGGGAATATCAGAGGGGTCGTTTTGCAAGTCCCCGTCCATGGTGACGATGATCTCGCCTGAGGCGTAATCGAAGCCTGCGACCATGGCGTTAGTCTGGCCATAGTTACGGCGGAATTTAATGGCCTTGAGCTGGGGAGTTGTTTTTTTAAACGTTCGATGATTTCCCAGGTCTTATCTGTGGACCCATCGTCAACAAAAATGACTTCATATGGAAAATCAAAATTTTTCCCCACTTCAAGGAGGCCCGAAAGGAGCTTTTCGACCGATTCCTCTTCGTTGTAAAGGGGAATGACAATGCTTAAATATACAGGTATGTTCATTGTAGGGCGTTTCAGTTCGTTGAATTCGAATTAGATAGGATTTACCCCTGTACGATCCCGGCGGGACCTACGGGGCACGCGGGGCCAGCATTGCACGGGGTAAAAGTCCGCCTTCGGGGGAAGGGAGAGTTAATGGAAGATGACTTTGAACTGTCAGCTATGAGCTGTGAGCTATCAGCTAACCACGTAAGCGGTTCAAAGTGGCGGAGTTCTATGGTGTCTGCTTTCATGTCCTGGCCCAGTCTGATTGCTTCGGATAAAAGCGCTTTTTCTATTTCCTCATCGTCTGCAAGGACGCCACCCATGTCAAAAAAGGGAATGGAGATGAGGCTGTTGCCGAACAGGAAGTGCTTGAGGTGCATGAGGGGAAGAATACCTACAATTTGGTCATTTGGGTCTGAAAGGCAGACAGGATTTACCGGATTTTCAGGATGTTTATTGTTTTTATCACTTTCCTGATGAAAGTGATGAAATGCAACCCGCCTCCGGCGGACCTCGTCGGGTGAAATGACTGGGCCTTTCCCTTGTAGCTGCTCACCGGAGTCCTGTTTCAAGCTGTGAATTGGGGATTGGCAGTTTTTTTTGACAGCCATGAGGTAATAGGTTTTGTGGCCGTAAGTTTTCTCGATGATATTTTTCCAGCCGGACAAATGATAGAGGGTGGCCCCAGGGTGAGCGTGGACATATGCATCCCAAGCAGGGGCGTTACTTGGTTGAAGCTGTTTGACCTTAATGCTCATTTCTTATCTTATCAAGACCCTAGAGAAGTAGGCTACGCCACTGCATGGGGCAGGCAGGATTTAATATCAATAACGGAGTTCGGTGATTCAGTCCGGGTATTCGGGGCATGGCTGACCGGTTATACGTTTATCTTATCCACAAGAAATCCAATTCATTCTTGTCTTGGATCGGATCGAATTCATGATGGTCACAGGTAACTAAAGGAACTCTCCTAATCTTGGCCTCATCGAGAGCGATCGAATCAGCTAATGAGATTTTATATAGAGCCTTCAGTCTGCCTGCTTCTTTGAACACATTTTTTCTCAATCCCGTAACAACCTTAATTGGCAAATTGAGCACCTTGACGGACGTCTGTTCTGCCAACTCCTTACTTTCATCTCGGTAAACGCCATAATATATTTCCAGGAAGTTGATTTCATGCATAAAAAGGCTATTAGGCGCTCGGTCACCCTGCCATCGTAATTGTTCAACCTTATCAGCACCATCTTCATCGTTGAAGAAAGCAATCACTGCACATGCATCCAAAACGAATTTTCCGCTCACGATTCCAATTCCTTCTCTGTCATTTTCATTTCTATGTACTTTTTGGTCGTAAATCGTTTCCCTTTCAAAAACCCTCTTGCTTCAGCTATCGGGCTAATAGCTGTTTTCAATAGTATGCCTTCTTTTGTTTCCGCAATTTCTATCCTTCTGCCTCTTAACCTTTTCGCAATCCTTTCAGGCAACCTCAATAAATCTTTTTCAACAGTTGCAGTTTCCATATAATTTTCCCCTTCTTGAAGCAAGTTGCTGTTCTTTCAGAAAATAACATAGTCAATTAACACAGTGGTTTTCTTTGTGGCCATCGCCATCGTACATATTTATAATATAGCAATAATATACTTATAATATTGGGTTGTCAACCTGTCATTGGGCTGCTCACGCCAATACGAAACCTTGACAAACTATACGGATAATAGGCTGTCGATAGATTGCACGACTCTGTCTGCCGTTTTTCCGTCCCAGAATTCAATTTTACAGCGTTCAGAAGTTTGGTCAGAGAGAATGGACTCGACGTGATTTTCAAGAGTTGTCGAATCGCAGAGTTGGTTAGTTCCCTGGTAAATGGGCTACGGCGGTTGCTTGGGTCATTGGGTTAAAGGTGTAAAAAGTTATCCCGGTCTTTTTATGAACTTGCCTTTTTCCATCTGGGAACGTGGATTCGACCTTTGCAAGGTCAAAGACGGGCTTTTTCCCCTCATATTGTTTTGTAAGCATGTCATTGAACTGACCTCTTTTTATATTGTCATGATAGCCAAAAACAGGTCTTCCTATAAGCTTCTTGACAAGGTCTTTTGTCTTCTTGATCAAGCCATTGATGCCTGTCAGTTTGGAAGTAACGGGCACGGTTACATGGACAAACATTGTTTTTGGCTACATTTTCTGTAAGCGTGACATGGCATTCTTGTATTCAGCGAAGACCTTCTGCGCGTCCGTCTCGGCTGTGATGTCCACCAAACAGAATTTAAAGAAAGCAATATCTGCCTTACTTCCAATTCCGTTTTGCATAATGCCGGCAAAGGCATCGATTTTAGATTGCGGATTAGTGTTCTTGCCAACCCCGGTATGAGCAAAGAGGGGCTTGTTGAAGTCTGCCGGGTCGCTGGTTTTGATGATATTAAGTTTGATTCGTGGGAATTCGCCCATGAGGTCCTTGACGCCGTCTATTATGTTGTAACCTACAGACTGGTGACCGAAAAAGATTTTCTTTTGAGAGAGCTTTGTCCAGGTCGACTCTGGTACACCCTGGAGGGCTTCTAAGGAGACTTCTTCTTCAGGCATTTTGCCTCCGTTGCAATTGATAAAAAGCGCTGATAAGAAAAAGATGATCGGTAAGAGCTTAGCTATTGATAACAGCCTGCTATTATTTGGCATGATTTAGCTCATTTTGTTGTTTTTGGTTGCTGGTGACAATTGGCGATACAATTGGCGATTACTCTTCAATAATAGGGTCAGGCTCAACATCTCTGGATATCCCGTGGACAACAGTCTATCTATTCAGTCTGACTCAATTGTTCCAAGAAATCAGCAAAAGCCCGTAACTCAGATTTCAGTTTTGGCCACAATTCAGGCAAGGCTTGCATCAAACCAGCCATCTTCTCAGGTTTCAAGTTTGTGGTGTAAACATTTCGCACAAGATGCCTGAATCTACGGAGCTCATCAAGGCATTCAGCGCTATGATGACCAATTACAGCTGGCCTTATATCTGCCACGTCATATGCCATACGGTTGAGTAGATCACGGTGCCAGGTATTTCCTTCAGGAAGAGAAGAATCAATGTGTCGGGCAATCAATTCGAAAAGGCGCTCTAATACCGAATAAAACCCATGAAGGTTCAAAGCCACAGAATCGAGATAAACATCTTGCTCTTCTATAACTCTTTGTGCCTGTGCCCAGGAGCTCAATGCCCGCTCAGAAATGCGTTCCAAGTCATTAAGTTCGCCACGGATTCGCTCTGCCAGTTCCTGGTAAAGGGTGTTCAAAGGACTACTCCATGGCGATCCATAGCTTGCTTCATCGACTCAGTAACCGTCTCAATTTCAATCAAATCCACAGGTCGATCAGCAATCATTTCTTCTGCAAGCCTCCATGCTTCCCAATAGGCCTTTCCTTGTAGCCCCTCAACCGCCAGATCGATATCAGAATCCGGCATGAACCATGCGTCATGGGCCAGAGAACCGAAAAGGATGACGCGCCGAGCACCAAAACGTGTTTTCAAGACAGCAGCCAATTTCCGAACGCGATGCAATATCTCCTGTCTTTCGCTCCGGTCAGAGTCTGTCATCCCTCGCAGGGAGGAGCGACTCCGTGCTGCCTTCACATAAGCTTTCCAACCTTCAGGGCCTAACTCAAGGGCTGTTGGCATCTTCCCTTACCTTTCTATACATGTATGGTTCAGAGGAAAAGCTTGGGGACATGAAATCTCAAGATTCTGGCGAAAGTTGGACACGTCAAGCTTGACTGTTCTTGTTAGCCTCCGCGCCAAATATGCCACAGTGAAATAGATACAACATTTCACCTGGTAGACTTCGCCCCGGAGGAACAAACTCCGCCCCAGAGAAATAGGCCTCGCATTTCACGGTGTGAACATTCCACCCCGGTACGATCATTCTGATCCACCCCGATACGGTTGTGCCTCCCTACAGGGCGGGCGGGGCAGCAGGCAGAGAGAGTCTTATCAGGCCTGCGGCCACAAAAGTCGCAACAGTCTGGTCGTTCCTACGGAGAGGGATAACATTTTTGAAAGGCTTGACCGCTCAACTCCGCTTCAGGCGGGCCGAACATAGCAGAGCTAAGGCCGTTTGTTAAGTTTCTTGTGTTTCTGCAGCCCGACTTTTGGCACCGGCCCCAGGTGTTAGCCTGTGCGATGGGCTGGCTTTGGGGGTATTTATAGTAAGTGCAGCAAGTGCCATGCCATGGATTGAACAAGGCC
>Ga0209986_10002184_pt1 | contig 18164 bp, 18 predicted proteins | sample BlataG_FD_183168 | JGI IMG/M metagenome (GOLD analysis project Ga0209986, IMG submission 183168) | Deep subsurface microbial communities from Black Sea to uncover new lineages of life (NeLLi) - Black_00105 metaG (SPAdes) (version 2) | ecosystem: Environmental > Aquatic > Marine > Oceanic >...
AAATGGAAAGATGCATTGTCCCACCTGAAACAAACCTTCAACATTTCATTTTTACATCCCCATCCTTCCTCCTTCTCCCTCTTTCTCAGTATGAAAACCCCAGAGAAGCTGCTCTGAGAGAACTATACGAAGAAACCGGCATTGAAAGAGGAGTGAAAATAATAGCAAGTATAGATCAATGGCTGGATTACCAACACACGACACGCATTGGTAGCTTGAGATATAAAGGACAGACACAGAAATGGTTTCTATTGGCAGCAGACAGTGACGAGGAGGTTCACCATCAGATCGACTTGGCCATAGCCGGGGAGCTAAAAGAGTGGAGATGGATGGAGTTGGAAGATGTCAGAGAGGAGTGTATAGACTTTAAAAAAGGGGTGTACAGCGCAGTAGTGAGGGAGTTTAGACCCAGGATTGATCAAATTGTACATAAGAGGAATAGTTTGAGGTTGTAAATTAGAATAAAAGGAAGAGTGGAGTGGAGGGGCATTCCTTCTTTCCAAGGACGCCTCGGCCTGACTCTCCGTAGTCTTTAACTCTGCAGAGCATGCCGTCTGGTCTTTTGTACAAAGAAAGACAAAGGCCATGGCATACAATTTCCCCCCTGTTCCATCCTCAATAAGTTAGAAATGTCGTTCACCCATACCAACTAATTCTTTGCTTAGCTGTGGCGTGGCCATTGGGCTAATTCCTCTGTTCAAATGGCTCCAGCTTTGGGAGAGCAGCCGTCGGGGAGAGAGTTTGAACGGATGGGAATGGGTGCGATAGAGCAGTTAGATGGCCTTCTATTGAGCTGCAGATGATTGAATAGGGGGAAAAGGTGCTTGATTGGGACGAAAGAGGTGGAATGTACGTGACTTAAACGTGGTGGGAATGGGGCACCATGCGTGGACTGTAGCTCATTCCAATCTTCGCAAGCTCAAATGGATCTGGGGCATTTAGATGAAACATCAGCGACGTGTTAAATGTTTTGTGGGGATGAATTGATAAAGGTAGTATCTTTCAAGATTGATGGCAAAAATGTTTCAGTTATATATTGTATAAGTAATTAGGGTTGGTACCAAAACAGTAGCCAGTATTATCTTGTTTGCGAGAGGTCGGGGTTTCGATTACCCCATTCTCCAAAAAAATGTGGGGTATGTGGGGAATTAGCTCAGTGGTAGAGCGCTCGCTTAGCATCGATTTTATTGTACTTTTGACATCTACAGACAGAAAGCAGTCCAAATAAGCTTTCAGATAAGCAATCCCACGTGCAGGCCGTGGCAGCCATGTTTGTCATTTTACATTACTAAGCCGCATCTATGTTCCTCTATCTATGTTACACAATTAAAGACTCCGGGAGGAGCATCAGGCACCACAAGTACCCTAATTTCTGACACATTTTGGCAACAATGTGGAGGTTCAAACGTCGAAAAAGCTCTCCTTGAGGCGAGAGTTAAAGGTGGCAGAGCGCAGGTTATAGTGGGATTAGCGAGGGGAGTGAGTGTAAATACTAGTCTTATCTACACGGCTAAACATCCCCCCCCCTCCCCCCCTACCTCCCAACATCTAACTCCTCTCTATACTTGGGGTGCTCAGTACCCATCCATCTATCCCAATGACAGAAATACAAACTAAAATGCACAGTAGGCCACCTATGATGCATATCATGATGCCTCACTGTATTCAGCACCCTCTGCCTCTCGTCTTTACTCTGCCACATCATCAACACCGCCTCCATGCTGGGAATAAATGGCGCAATCTCATACCCAGCATGCCCACCTATATGTATCAGAGTGGTGAATATATGGTACAACCGGTGGAGACCAGCGTGTATGGGGAATAGAAAGGTGACAAGGATTTCATTCAGGAAGACCAGGGCAGCTTCTAGTACGTGGAAGCTGTAGCCAGCGAATGGGGTGGGAGCTACAGAGCGGTGGTGGATGATGTGGATGTTGGTGTAGATCGGTTTCCAGTGGAGGAATCTATGGGTCCAGTAGAACCATGAGTCGTGGAGGATATCTAGTATAACTATGGTGAGTAGCCAGTAGAGGGGATGATATAGAGTGAGTGCTGTTGTGTTGGTTCTATCTATACTGCTACTACTAATATCTGTGCTATTACTACTACTACTGCTACTCGTACTATTACTATTATTATCATATTGTAATGTATAGCCTGCTGCATGGAGTTTCTCTACTATGGTTAAAACTATGGCCTTGACAACAAGAGGGGCTACGCTATTGAAGGCTTCTCGAGCTGCTTGACCTGGACGGGGGGTAGCTGACTTTTGGACAGATGAGACGGGAAACCAGATCGGGACAATCCAATGTAGAAATGCAGCGGTTGTGTAGTAGACAGTAGCTACTTGAGCGAAAGCTACGAAGAATCCACCTCCATAAAGAGGATGCAGCACCCTCATTTTGATCACTTGTCTACTATAGGGGCTTGTAGCGATGTCATTGAGTAGATCGTGATGGTTATGTATCTAAAAGGTAATTTATTTATTAATCAAGTGCACGTACGTTGGGATATTTCCTGCCTGAAGACCTGCGTGTGAACCCAGCCTTGACCCAGCCAAAAGTGCTGACATATCGAGTCAAGGCATCATATTTTGACATTTATGCCAACCATGATGCAAGTATACAGAGCCTACAGGCTAGTCTCGGGTCGGGTTTCCTCCCACGTTGCTGGCATCAGTAATGCAGTGATGGTGCAGCAAAACGCAGCTAGTCTGCACAATAGCGCCACTTTCGAGCACAGTGCAGCAGCAGCACAGCCCATGCCAGAAGATCCCTCTCACGACATCACCCCTCCACGTTGGCTGCAAGACCTCGGCGCCATTCGCACCGACTGGACTCGCGAGGAGGTCGCAGACGTCTTCAACCAACCTCTCCTAGACCTTGTCTATCATGCTGCCTCAGTCCACCGTATGCACAACGACCCCTCCATGGTCCAGAGATGCACCCTCCTCAGCATCAAGACTGGAGGATGCCCAGAAACCTGCAACTACTGCAGTCAAAGTAGTAGTTGGAGCAAGGAAACTGGCACCAAGGCTGAAAAACTCATGGACTTGGAGGAAGTCTACCAAGCAGCACTCAGAGCCCACGAGTCAGGATCTACCAGATTCTGCATGGGAGCAGCATGGCGTGGCCCGTCCCAAGTAGGTCCCCGCCAGTTTCAAAGAGTCCTCGACATGGTGAGTCAAATCAAAGGACTGGGTATGGAGGTATGCACCACTCTTGGTATGTTGACCCCCGAACAAGCCAAGCAGCTACGCGAAGCTGGTCTTACTGCATACAACCACAACCTCGATACCAGTCGTGAGTATTACTCCAAAGTAACCACCAGTCGTAAATATGAAGACCGTCTTGAAACTATTGAGAATGTCCGTCAAGCGGGGATCAGTGTGTGTGCCGGAGGGATTATAGGATTGGGGGAGGGGAAGCTGGACAGAGTGGGGCTGCTTCATCAGCTAGCTACCATGCCTGCCCACCCAGAGAGTGTACCCATTAATGCATTAGTGGCAGTAAAAGGGACACCATTTGAAGAGCACAAAACGGTATCTGGCCTTGACATTGTAAGATGTGTGGCCACCGCCAGAGTCATCATGCCACAGACTGTGGTGCGTCTCTCTGCTGGACGACTAAACTTCTCATTTGCTGATCAAGCCTTGTGCTTCTTGGCAGGTGCTAATTCTATATTTGATGGAGATAAGTTGTTGACTACAGCTAATAATGATAGAGAGCAGGATGCAGAGTTGTTTAGTACTTTGGGATTGAGATCTAGGCCTGCATTTATGCCCTACAAGTCTGGAGGGGAGTCTAGCAGGAATGGGGCTACAGTGTGAAAAGAAGGGAGATGTGGTTTTTTACGTGTGTAAATCTTTAATCTTTTGTAATGCTGTATTTCATCTAATCTTCTAATGTAATAATAGTCAATACTATCTTTACATTTGGAGAGAGTCGGTTGGGTTTCTGATTGACCTTTCAACTCCTCCTCTTCCTCTTCACTTTCCATTTCCCCATCCCTCCCTCTCTTCCTCCCACCACCCTCAAAACAATCTCAATTTAATAGGCAGCCAAGACTTCTCTAGTGAAGCGGTAAGAGTTGGACCAGCAAGGCTGACAAAGATCAATAGGCATCTTATCTTGACGGTTTCTCAACGACTTGTCACAGCCAGCCTGGACCAAGAATTTAACAATCTCAACATGGCCCCTCATAGCTGCCCAATGAAGAGCAGTGTTATCACCCATATCAATGGAATTGACATCAGCACCCTTTTCGACGAGGAACTGGACGGTGGCAAAGTGGCCATTGTGAGCAGCACGGATCAAGGGAGTCTCGCCCATGACGTTGCGTTGCTCGATGTCGGCACCTTCTTCAAGGAGGAGACGGCAGCAGGTTAGGTGGCCGTTGCCTGCAGCTAGGAGGAGGGGAGGATCACCGCAGTGATCAGACTCGTTTAAAGGAGCACCCTGTGAGAGTGGAGTAAATAAGGAAGGGGGGAGAAAAGGTCAGACAATGAACAATTCAACAGCATCTTTTGAGAGCAAAAAGTCTACATACCTCTTCAATGTGTTCCTTGACCCAGTCATAGTAGCCATCTACACAGTCTCTCCATATGTTGGATTTTTCGGGCACAAATTTGCCAGTCTGCAAGGGTTATGAGGGGGAATGTTAGTGGTCAGCCTTGGGATGACGATCATTGCTCTTTTTACAAACTTACGATCAAGTCAAACGGCATGGTATATCTATTACAGACTTGAAGTATCTAAAATTGCGTTTGATATGTGCTCCAACCACCTCTACTTCAGAGTCAAACCAACTCGAGGCACCCTCTCCTCTCTCTCTTCTGACCAGCCAGAGCTTTTCTCTCTCCTCTCTCTTCCTCACCATACACCACACCACACACTTGGTTTAAATGATGCGTGTTCCCTGCATGCTTGCATTGCATTTTCCAATTGATAAATTGTCATCAATTTACTATTCTACATGTTACACACCTCAAACTGAATGCAAGAGAGAGAGACAGAGAGAGGGTTGTGAAAAGATTTTATAATAATACCTAGAAGTTTGTTCTTTTTCCACCTACTATCTCCCAGGATCCATGACTAATTAATAACATACGCCAGATGGATTCCAAGATTGAACTAACACCCAATGCACCTTCTCTCGCACACCGAGCCAGTGCAGCAGCAGGAGCATCCATTGTCTCTGCCATCGTTGTCAATCCTCTCGATGTCGCCAAGGTGAGAAACAAAGCTTTATTAGTTACACTTTCCTCCTCCTCGTTAGCATTGTCCCCAATACCAATCCTCTCTTCCTGCCCTCCTTTCTCCTCTTATATATACACACAGACCCGTATTCAAGCCCAACCATCCAACTTCTTCACCTCAACCACCTCCCCAACTCTCTTAGAAAAATGGAATTTTGCCACCTGCGGCCCCACCTGCGTCCGCATCACCCATCCTTCCACCCCACCATCCTCCTGTGCACCAGACCTATGTGGAACTAGCTATAAACAGCCTTATACAGGTACATTAGACGCATTAAAAAGAATATCAAGAGCAGAGGGTACTGCAGCGTTATGGAGAGGTACTAATGTTGCTCTAATGATGGCTATTCCTATGGTTGGTATCTACCTTCCTTTATATGACTACCTTGTTGATTACATTAGACAACAGGATTTACCATTAGTTAGCAGTAATAATAATAATAATAATAATAATAATAATAATAATAATAATAATAATAATAATAATAATAATAATAATAATAATAATAATAATAATAATAATAATAATAATGATGATGATAAAAATAGTGGCAGTAGCAGTATTGCAGCCGCAGCTCCACTGATAGCAGGAGTAGTGGCGAGGACAGCAGCGGTAATTTGCACAGCTCCATTCGAGTTACTAAGAACAAGAGTACAAGCAGGAGGAATAGTACATTTATCATCATCATCATCATCATCATCAAATAGATTGTCTCACCATCTGGCATTATCAGGAGGCTCAATCAGTAGATTATGGACAGGAGTGGGTGCCACACTAGCAAGAGACGTCCCATTCTCTGGACTCTACTGGGCCATGGTAGAACCAATACGGTCCACACTACTCCCTGATTACAACAACAGCAGCCAACAAAGGAGTGAAGTAGAAATAGCAACAGCCAACATAGTAGCAGGAGGATTGTCTGGGTGGATTGCAGGGGCAGTGACGACACCGTTGGATGTTGTCAAGACGAGAACGCAGCTGTTAATGGGGGAGAAGCATCCGCTGATAGCGACACTGAAGGAGATAGGGACCACTCAGGGAGCTGGGGGGCTGTTTCAGGGCTGGGGGGCTAGGGCTTCAAGAGCTGCTCCTGCTTGTGCTATTGTGTTGTCTGCGTATGAGATGCTGAAACATTGGCATTAGAAGAGAGAAGGAGAGAGGGAGAGAGGTGTGTATTTGTATGTACGTATGTGTACTATTTCATTACGGTGTATCAAGTATGTTTTCTTAAAACAAGAGAGCGCTGTATAGAATAACATTAGGCAATTAAATAAAATTTCATTATTATTAGAACAGAATCGTGCAAAATCATGTCTGTCTAAGACACAGAAATCCAGAAAATTGTATATAGTAGTAAAGTAAAATAATTTCATCAAAACAAGCAATATCTTTAATTGCAGCATATGGTAACACCCCACCACATCATCATCATCATCAACGCTACTAGTACGAGTACACCTTGTTGAGAAAAAAATTGGCATTATAACTACAGCAAAACAGACTATTCTACAAAACGTATGCTATAAAACAGCAGCAGTAGTAATAGCAATCGCATGGCAACTACCAATCAACCTACCACTCAAGGAAAGGAACACATCTTCATTTAATTATTGTTGTGAACCCAGTGACAAAGACATCATTTGATCACATGGACTCTCCCCTGCACTGCTTTGTTCACTACAGGGTCTACTCCCACTATCTATCTCATACCCTCCTCCTCCTCCTCTATTCCTCCCTCCTTTCATCATTATCATTGTCCTGGTGTTGAGGCTCCCACTCAGTGGTCTGCCTCCATGAACTTTCCCTTCAATAGATCCAAACTTCATTTTACCACCCTCTGTACTGGACCTCCTAGCACCACTACTAGTACCCTCTTTATTAGCAGTAGTAATAGTATGGAGATCTGCAGAGCTGCCACCATGGAGGGTAGCTTTACGGATGGGTCTTCCAAATGCATCGTCATCTGATGCAGCAGCAAAGTGACTACTGTAGTAACTACCATTGCCACTACTAGTGGCTATAGGGAGTGAGGTGCTCCTCGTTGCTCCAGATACAGGAAGAGACTTACTCTTCTGCTTACTTATTCCTAATGCATCCAATCCACTGGTTTGTGGAGTTGGAGGTCCACTACTACTACCATGATTACCACCACCACCAGGAAGAGAATATCTACTCCCTCTTTCTCTTCCTCCTCCAAGGGGAGGAATGAGGTTCATGATATCAGGTGCAGACAGACACCGAGCCCCACTCAAATTCCCCATCGCTCTCAACTCATCCTCTGCATACAACCAAGAGAAGAATCTCTGAGGAGAGTGATGAGAGGGGTCCATTTCTATCATTTCCTTGTATGCCTGCGCGAGCTGGTTGGCTTCATCGTTGCAGGAAGCTGCTCTGACGAGGTGGGTCATGTGGGGTGACATTTGGTGGTGGTGGTCTATGGATGCACAGCCATCTGCTGCAGCACCAGCTAGCGTGTCGGAAGATGAGGCGTAAGAGCCAGGAACAAGAGCTGCTGCTGCATTAGTAATAGTACCAGTAGTACCATCGTCGTTGATAATATACATCTCAGAGTCTACTTGTCGCATGTGTCTGAAAAACACCTCATAAGACACATCACAAGGAGGCAAAGGACTAATATGCACAATAGCAGCTGAAATATCATCAACAATAGCCTCCTCATGTTTGGCCTTCCACCTCTCTTGCGCTTCCAGCGTCAGTGCTTCCGCACAGCTCACACCAGGTTGAGGGGCTAGTCTGTATCTATTCACGAAATCTACAACTTCATTATTGCTCATGACATCCCATATGCCATCACTCCCTGCTACCAGGAAGACGTCGTCATCTGTGAGTGCGTGTACCGACAGGAAGGGTTCCCAAGTCACACCCACGGCATGGGCGTATAAATCGCCCAATGATCTCGACATGGCCAGGCCAGGGAGGAGGTTGTCTCCTCTTCTGAATACACGGTGAGCACCAATGCCTAGACCATCTTCTCCTCTGAGTTGTCTGACGATGCCACCTGATGCGTAGACTCGTTGGGATTCTTCTGGCAGAGAAGGTTTGGCGTCTGTCGTCAATTGAATGGCCGTCACTGCTGTATTCATATTATTATTATTGTCCTTATTATTGTCGGAATACGTCTTACGTGCAGCAACACACCTAGAATCTCCAGTATTAGCCAGCAAAACCTTCCCGTCAGCTACCAGAAGCATACACGCTGTAGTACCAGACAAACTGGCATCAAACCCTGCAGCTGATTCATCTTGTAATTGATTTTGTACATGTCTACACGCTTCTTTTAATACACCCAGCCTCTTCTTGTTACTGACCCTAGTGTTTTTCATTACAGTGTGGTCTGCTAGAGAGTCGGGAATGGCCCGACTGACGTATTTTGCTGCCTTCCTACCATGAGGGCCATGTCCATCGAACACCCCTACGAAAGTTTGTCCTTTGACTCCAGCAAAGTCTTCTACTACTATGACATCATCTTGGCAGTCGTTCTTCATAAACATGGTGTCTGGAGGAGGGGAGCGGTAGTAGTAGTGGTAGGAGCCATCTGCTTCTTCTCTGACGGTGGCGTCAGACCAGTAAAAGGAAGGGCGGATGCCGACTTCTACTCTGCTGACTGTGTGATTCATGGAGGAGGAGATTATTGTTGTGGCGTGTCCTTCTAAGGAGGTAGAACTACCAAAGCAAGATTTGAAGAGGGACCACTTTCCTCTGCTAGAGGCAAGGGCACAAGCAGTGTCTGAAGACTGGGAGTGCTCGAGGTTGGCAGAGTGATCAAGGGACATTCTCTCCTCTGGAGTGTTTGGGCCAGTTGAGCTATCTTCTGGAATGAGGAATTTGTGCGTAGGGATGGGATGGGATTCTGTTGGGTTCTGGACAACAAAAGCAGGAGCTTGCTCCTGGCTATAATCCTTTAGCGAGGTAATCATTCCATGAAACCACTCAGGCTAGGAGATTGCTCTTGAATTAGTCTTTACAGTATTCTGCACATGGTATCGAGGGAAAACAGGGTCAGTATGGAGTCTTTCGAGGAATATAACGTCGAGTAAAGCTAAAACAAACAATCCAGCTCGTCATTTCTCTCAATAACACAGTATAAGACATATTCTTGACGTCTCTATCTCGTGTCAAGATATTCAGTACTAAATCATGTGCAGATCACACAATTCATGCCACTGACGTCACTTTCATGCTCATAATTCGAGAAGGATTAAAAACAGAGCCAACCCAGTCAAATAGACCTCACTTACCTTGCTTTTCTTTCATTCATATCACGCCAACAAGCAACACATGTCTAATTACAACTAAGGTTATCCACTAAATACGTTGCTTCATAGAGGTCCCTCATAAGTGGGCTCAACACCCCCCGCCCTAATTTCCTCTCTCACTCTCTCACTCTCTCACGTTCTTCTCCCTCTCCTTCAACAACAGCACTCCAGCCCTGTACGCAGCCTCCCTTCTCAACTCCTCATCAGTTCCATTCGGTGTACTCATCTCCTCTGCCATTATCGACCCCACCGCACACCCCCAGCACAAGGCCTCTTTCAACCCCTCTTCTTCTTCTTCACCACCCCTATTATTACTATCCATATAGCAAGCTAAGAAGGCTCCTAGGAAGCTGTTTCCACATCCAGTCACATTCACCACCTTGGTATCAGGATATGAAGGTACACTACATATTGATATACCTCTGTTATTATTAGTAGATTGATATTTATTTCTCCACCCTGCTACTGCTCCTCTTGGTCCTCTCCTTACCACCACTACCACCACATCATCACCATCATCACCATCTTCTCCTCCTCCAATCAAAGGCCCTATGAGCTCTTCATCTGATAATGATGCTGCCAATCTAGTTGCTACATCCTTACCATATATAAGACTAGCTGCTTCTACTTCGTTAGGCGAGAATATATCGCATAACGATAATAATCTCTTTAAAACATCTTTTCCTACTGCCTTGTCTGCTGCCGTGAATGTCTCTATACTGACAACACTCCTCCTCCTCCTCCTCTTTCCCTTTTCTAATGATATTGGTGGAGGTCTATTTCTAAGAGCTTCTATAACATCGAAAGGAGGATGTTCTGGATGTATTGCTAAATGATACATTTCCGCTACTGGTGTATGATGTTCATCAGCATTGATGTTGATGGGTGGGATGAGGAGAGTGGCAGGGTAGGAGGGATTGTCGTACACACTCCTCCATATCTCATGCCTGCGTCCATCATGCTCTAAAATCTGCCATGCTCTGGGGGTGGGGAGATGGGGGTGGATGATGAGGCCGTCTGTGTTGATGTCGTTGGTGTGGAGCCAATGGAGGCATTGGTGTGGGAGGTCGGGACCTACGATGGCTGCGAGTGCTACACATGTCATGGCATTGTGATTGTAGAGTTGCCAGCCCATGAGTGTTTGTGGACCACCACCTCCTATTTGGGACATCAAGGTGTGGCCTGTGGGGAGGACGATGTCGTCGACGATGAGACTAAAGGCGAGGAGGGAGATGGGGGTGTTGTTGTTGGGTGGAGGTGTGGGGATGTCGGGAAGAGCGGGGAGAGGGGTGGTGGTTGGTCGATGATGGGGAAATTGGTGGGTGTTGTTGGGTTTGAAAGTTGATCTAGGGGCTTGAATATGATGAGTGCAGATAAACCGTGATGGTGAGAAGGCGGAGATCATTATTAAGAGGATATTTGTGCGAATTGATCTAAAATAATCTATAAGATTTCCCTTTTTTAGTCCTTTCCCTGAAAAGAATGTGCAGTAAACCCATGGAGCAAAGCTCCAACATGTACAGGAAGTAATATGCCAAAGAAACCGCGCATCAAAAACTGAGGTCAGAAATTGCTTATATGTCTGTGCTATGTACCAATTCTTGGGTGGCAAGGAGGGTTGACTCTCTTCGGTCTGATCTATTTATGACCCAGTCTCACTGTGTATAAAAGGAACGTGTTTCTCCCCCTGAAGAGCACAATTTACGTCAATAAATACATACCACTAAACATCCAACTCCTACAAGCTGATATAGCATCAGACAAGTGGGTAACTACAAGAAGTTTAGCCATTTTTTGTTTCAGGCATTTTGCCAACAATCCTGTTTTCAGGTTTGAGCCAACAATCGCACCAACTCAGGTATCAGCACGCAATACCTTACAACCTTGAGTCAAAAAAAGCAGTGAAAGGTGAGCTTTTGAGTAACCCCACCCTTTTCCATTTCACATGGACATGGCTCAGTCTGACGACACACAGAGCGCGCTCTCTCTCTCTTTCTCTCTGCACCGTCATCACTCACACCTTCCTATTTCCTTGCAGCTTCAATCCAATCAGCATGAAACTACTCCAATCATCAAGCACCTGGGTGCTCCTGCTACTCCTTAGTATAGTCATCGCTGGCTCTGTCAATGCCACAATCTTTGTAGGCGATGGTACGGCCTACAGCGATGCTGTTCCTGACGGCTCTGGCTTTGCCTGCAGCTTCCGCAAGATCTTCCAGCACACTCAGACCTACTTTGCTGCCATCAACATCGAACAGTGGGAGGATGGACTTGCCTGTGGCAAATGCGTCAATGTTTGGTGCACTGATGATTTCTGCACAGTCAAGGACAAGAAGATCAAGATGCAAATTGTCGACCAGTGCCCCGAATGCAAGAAGGGAGACATAGATATGAGCATTCCTGCATACCGTGATGTCACAGGCATATGGCCACATCGACTGACTGTCAACTGGGAATGGACCAGCTGTGAAGACATAGTAGATGGTGACTTGCTCTTGTCCCCTAAAGACAACCAGAACCAGTGGTACCACGCCTTTTACATATCCAATGCCGCCAACGCAATCAAAAGCGTGATGTTGAATGGGGAAATTAAGCTGTCCAGGAGTCAGTTTGGATTCTTCCAATTCCACGGTGAATTAGGACAAGGCCCTCACACCTTGAGCATTGAGTCCATCGACGGAGAGAAGCTGACAGCCACAGTCGACACCTTCTTGAAATCGCAAGACTTGGGAATACAGTTCCAGAAGTTTACAGCCGGTATTGGTGGTGGTCGTATTGCCAATGCTGTGGTGAGTAGTATTCCAAGGGTGATGAGGTTTGATGGGTTGAATGAAGCGCCTTCAACGGAGTAGAGTAGAGGAAAGATGATGGCACTCCTCCAGGCCACTCTCGAGAGAGGGAAAGGGAGGGAAAGGATTCTTTGATTTCATGACAATGATAATAAGCATGAGAACAACAACCATGCATGATATATCTTTTATTTATTTATTAGCTTAGTTTAGTTTGTTTCATAGGGGCTATGCGTGTTCAGCTATTTGATAGTTTTTTCCACAATAATGATGACGACAGGAAATAGTTAGGTTGACGTTTCGTTAACAACTGGAACATAGTCTGCTATTGCTTTGTTGACACGACACCGCATCTCTTTTTGGTTCCCTTTTTTGACTCGGCTGCTTTGAATGAATTGTGTATGTGCTTTTTCAACTGTACTATAACCGACACTTGATTGAATTGACCCAAAGGTGATATTCCTTTTGCTTTAAAACAATAATAAAAATAATAATCAGAACACGTAAGTGAAGGTGAACAACTGCAGTTACAAAAGAGACAGTATACTTTGCGGAAAAAATTACTATACATTCATACCACTACTAGTTCGAATGATACACACTGCATCTCTCTGAAACATATGCTCTCTCTTCTCTTCTCTCCCAAGCTAGTTAGGAACACCGATAAGAGAAGCTGATGACTGGCAACAACGCCAACACCAACCCAAATGGAATAGCAACCAAATTAAACTTCTCAAATTTATCTAGTAGAGCCATTTGCAGCGTCAATACAACCAACAGCAACACTACTGGGAAAAACCTGTACTGTGTACTTGCCCCATGAAAACGCTGCTGCTGCTGCTGCTGATGATGATCAGCCTTCTCTACTGCTCCTGCCTCTTCTATAATTCTCAACTTCTTCTCCCGACTGCTCTCAAGAATGGGGAGGTTGCCATTATCCATATCCTCGCCAACCTTCCTATAGGCAGGACCACTACCACTACCACCATTCAGTAGACTTTGTACTATTTCTACAAGATCACTCTTTCCCAAGGCTGCTGCAAAGGCTAGAGGGCAAGGCCAGCATCCATCATCACTCTCACATTGAGTCCACATGGGAGTGAGCTCTGGGGATAGACGATGAAGTAATTTGGCCATTTCAACTGGATTTTGAAGAGAGGCGACTACGTACAACGGACATAATGCTGCTGACGATTTTCTTCCCTTCTTACCACCACCATCATTTGTGTTCTTCTTCTTGCTTGCTTTGAGTAGTTGCATAGACCATGATGATTGATGATAACACTCACCAACACTACCACTATCCCCACCTCCTCCTACTAGTTTCTGTAATTGACGTTGCCACTTCCATAATGCAATAACAGTGTCTACAGATCCACTGGCAATAGCAGCATGTAATAATGGAACCCCTCTTAATGCTGCTCTGATACCTCTGACCGCTTGTTTGAAATGATCCCCATCACTGGACTCTCCAGCATCTTGCCCTCCCATGCATGCAGGAAGGTAGAGCTCAATGGTGCTGCCCCAGCCATATTTTAGACACTTGGCTACTACGTTCTGGGCTGCTTTTCTCACCCTCACATCCAGCTGCTTCTTCATTGCAAAGGGCAAAGAAGCAGAGGCATTTCCAGCATCATCTACAACAGTACCGCTATTGCCACCACCACTACCTCCCAACATCATTTTGTCAACCTTGTGATTATGCTCAACCATCTCTTCATACTTGTTCAACACAAAGCCCATCAGAGCAATAAATCCAGCTACATCTTGATGGCTCCACCTCCCTCCATCAAACCCAGGCACCTCCATCTCTCTCACCTCTTTGACCACATCAGGGTCATCCACCACCAACATGGTGGGGAGCGGACCTGGGTGGAGCAGGGTCACTCCTTTCTGTTGGGCTTCAAATGTATAGGAACCCACTTCACTTAATCTAGGGAGATGGAGATGGACGTAGCCAAGCTCATCTTCTTTGTTATTGCCAGCATGAACGTCGTCCGAGTACTCCAGAATAGGAGCATCATCAATAGCAGTAGTAGTATTATCACTACTACTACCTAGTAAATTAGTAGGGAGCCCTACTATATTATTACCACCACCACCACCACTACTAGTATTATTATTACTATTATTATTCTCAGTGTCACGATCAGGTGTATCAACACCCTCAACTACATCATCTTCAACCTGAACATTATTAGATATCAATACCGCACCTCTACGTACCACTTCCACCAAGGAATGATACTTACTGTGATGACGGCAATACACACGAGCATCATTGGACCCAAGACCATGACCCATCAACAACACAGGTCCGTTGTACAGTGGCACGGCAGCTAATGGTCTGACAAATGGAGGTACTTGCCCTTCCCTTGGAGTCTGTCTCATCTCCTCCCTATCAAGCACCAGTCCTTGTCCTCCTCCTTCCCCTTGCTGATTCAGCACCATGGTGACTCTGTTATCACCAAACAACGCTGTCCTAGATACATTAGTTGAATTTATCTGAATGAGAGCAGTGTCTCTCAAATCTGCTCTCTCTGCCAGTCTATTGGCCAGAGCTCCCAAATTGTCAGCCAGCCTCCTGGCCTCTTCGGATGTCAACAAGACGGTGGCCCCGATGTGGACACATCCTGGTCGCATGGCTGCTTCCAGAGATTCAGGGTTGGCGTCGATAAATTGCTGCAGATCTTGGAGGAGTGTGGGGGGGAGGTCTGCTGGGACTACCTTGAAGAGCTTGATGGAGACGGCCACTGCTTGGATGTCCCGGAGGAGAGCGTCGGTGTCGACGCTGGCTGTTGCTGGGGTGTTGGTTGGATGAAGAGGAGGATGAAGAGCAACACCATCTCTGGCACCGCCCTCAACAGCATTATTGAGGGGTGAAGCAGAGGTTTGGAGCGCTGCCACTGCTGCTGCCAAGATGGTGGTTTTTTGCATATTATCAGCAGGAACCTCAGGAAGCTCGGGAACAGCTGTTGCTGTGGTTGTTGTTGTAGTTGTGGTTCCAGTAGTAGTGGCAGTAGCAGTAACAGGAGGGGCACCAGGCTGAGTGGTAGTGTTGTCTGTAGCAGTACCTGGAGATGGCGATAATCCTTCCCCTTGAAGCTGTGGCTGCTGCTGACTCGTTGTGGCAGTGGTAGTGGCAGTCGTATTTGTGGTGGTGGCTGAACTCGTGGCAGCATTGTCATTCATACCACTGTCATCATTCCCAGCAACAGCGCCTTCTGTCATTTTATTGCTATTGAGAGCATTGAACAGAGCTAATAAATGATCAGCGGCACTCTGCATATTGGCATCTCCACCATCTTCTGTAGTAGCAGCTAAACTCTGCAACCCAGCAATGTTAATGTGGGTTCCAGGATCAGCAACATCCCCTGCTGGACTGGTCGTGGCGCCATTACCACCATCTACAGATTTATCTTCTGTTTGTGAAAGACACAATTTGAGCTGCTCTAGAAGCATATTTTCAATCATGGCTGCATTATTATTATTATCATTGTTGTTGTTAACGTAGCCTAACTCCATCTCTGTTGGAGCCGCCTCCCTCCCTTGGAATTGTTGTTGTTGTTGCTGCTGCTGCTGGTACTCTTGATAATGAGGAATAGAGCCTTGATATTGTTGCTGCTGCTGTATTTGTTCTTGCACAGCAGTAGCTGCAGCAGATGCCAGCATTGGTTCCAAAAGAGCCATCAAAGCTGGGTCAATAGTTGGATGGTGGTGCTCTTCTTGTTCTGGTGGTGGCGCCATTTGTTGTTGAGCAGCTTCAGAGAATGGCCTCCAAGGACTCTTTCCATCGGGTAATCCACGCTGCTGCTGCTGCTGCTGTGATCTTGGTGGAGGGGGAGCTGGATGATACTCAGTAGGGGGAAACATCTGAGGTCTGTATGCCAAGTGTTGGTTTGGAGGAGGAGGGTGGGTGTGCACCCCGACCTGACGCAACAAATCAACAATGGCGGGGTGAGTAGGGTCTAAATGACTAATATTGGTATTGATAATATGCGACATAGATCTTGAAAACTTTGGGTTGCTGCTGCGCTGGAGTGCTAGTTCTGCCTCTCTGGCTTCTTCTGCCCTACGGCGACGTTCATTGTGACGCTGGAGTTTTCTACGGCAGGATCGGCGATCTCCATCAAACTCGGCGAGCAGGTGGAAGCGGCCGCATTGTTGGCAGAAGCGGATGACTTGGCCTTCATGGACTATTTCTGGGAGTTCCATGTGGTAAACACAAATTTTGTATCTCTGTAAAGAATATGGAAAAGGGGGATATAGAGAAGATGGGTGAGGGAGTGAGCGGGGGAGGGAGGGAGGGAGGGAGGGAGGGAGGGAATGATTGCCAATGTGACATTGGCACTACAGACATACCTTGTAATAATCCTTCATTTTGTGTAGTGACGCATCACAACCAGGAACTGTAGATGTGGAAGGTCACGGGTGAGAAGAATGTTAAGAAGAAACGACTCATAGTGTGAAATCTTCAATTTTCAGCAACATACCTTGGCAAACTGCACCTCTTTTCTGGTCTTTGAAGAAACTACGCCCTCTACCACGTCTGTAGCGTGGACCTTCTACATGAGGGTACTCTGACTCTGTCTGCACTTCAGTGGGTTTCTTTGAAGCCCCAGGCTTCTCTAAGGCATCTCCTCCACTCTGATTATCTATCGACTCTGTGATTGTATCGTCTTGGGGAGGCCCAGCAAAGTGATCCTCATCCGTTTTAGACATTAGAAACATAGGTTGTGAATCCTTGCTATATTCCTCCCCAGTTTTCTCAATACACTCATTCATTGCAAACTGGGCCCCTTAAAGCTTATTTATCGAACGCATTCGCAAAACAAGATTCACGTAGGGAATGTTTCAGATATTCCGATTTATTTTGATCTCCAGAGCGCTGTTCCCTCCATTGTAACACCTCCAACCTGCCGTGCCGCACGGTGGGCTTTCCAAATCATCATGTTGTTGCCAACTCTGACCTCGGTCCTTCAACTCATTGTTGTTGAGCTAACAAGGAAACCATGGATGCTCGAAAACACCGACTTTTGTTTAATTGAGCTCTTAACACGCCTTCAAGGTCATACATATCGTCCATTTGTGTGTGTCTTTACGTAAATTCCCTCCCTACAAATTCAGAGAATGTGCGATGCTAGAATCACGTTGGGTGCAGTAGCCAACACTGTCAAGGGCAGACCTCATTCCATATCCGAGGATGACGACGTTTGCTGGATCTGCCATGACGGTAATTCAGTCGAAAATCCATTAGAAACTCCATGCAAGTGCAAAATGAAGGCTCATCGTCATTGCCTCTCTCGGTGGCAACTCCAGAAAGCTGGTTCCAAGGAGGAGAGGCATTGTCGCTTCTGCAAGACTGAGCTCCCAGACTGGAGAGACACCCACTCTTCTCTACCTAAATCTAACCCTATTATGACAGTCATTCATCAGGGACAGACCTACCAGGTCCAAGTCAAACCAGGAGAGGCAGGAAAGGTTGAGTTTGATAGAACCATCAGAGAGATCTTCGGACTCAACGACGGAGACGACATCCAGTTGACCTTTGGGTGTAAAGTTCCTGGGTCTAGTGCTGAGCTGACACTGGAGGGATGGGAAGCCTTTGATGCAGCTGTTCATTGTGCGTCCATCTCAGCGGGGCTTCGTAGTGGCAACACACCATCACCAAGGAAACAACAACAAGGCGGCGGAATTGGAGTGGATGAGGCATTGTCGGCTTCTCCTCTTAAAGCAATCCGGAGACTGTTCACTAGGAGCTAGAAATAACAAAAGCAGGTGTGTGTGTGTGTGTATATATATCTATATACATGTCCTTAGAACTAATTTATATATATGAA
>Ga0209986_10002186_pt1 | contig 18156 bp, 13 predicted proteins | sample BlataG_FD_183168 | JGI IMG/M metagenome (GOLD analysis project Ga0209986, IMG submission 183168) | Deep subsurface microbial communities from Black Sea to uncover new lineages of life (NeLLi) - Black_00105 metaG (SPAdes) (version 2) | ecosystem: Environmental > Aquatic > Marine > Oceanic >...
GGGGGGGAGATGCACTATTTTTGATGCAAGGCTCTAATTATTACGTTGAATTTAATGGAATTGTTATTGGGATATACAGAGAGTAGACATCCAAGGTGAATTTAGTAAGTCTTCTGATGAGGACAAACAGATACAACCTTGGAACTCATTTTGATTTTGAATTGATGTAAGCTATCAGACTACACCTAATTTACATACTTTACCATACTAGAACACAACAGTATCCAACATAGCAGCCATACATTGCACAATATTAGCACTCATAAGACGCCCAACTCCATCTTCCAATCTCTTCTTGGCATCCATCTTACCAGCCTTGGCCACTCCTCTTTGTTCAAGAGCAACCTCCCCCTCTGCAACCACAGCCTTATCATACTTGTTACTTAGTTCCTTGAGTTCATTAACTGCCTTTTCATTAGCAGATGCGTGTGACTCCCAGTCTTCCAGGTTGAGACCCTTGGTCCAGGTACGCTTTTGAAGATTGAGCAACATTCTCTCCTCCAGCTCAGTCTTGCGGTAGTTGATGGCAATGGAGTAGTAGTGGCGGTTGAGACCGTGAATAAGAGCCTGAATGGATGGTTTATGGAGATGACCAACGTTACTAGTGGTTTGGCGTGGTTCTTGGCCCAACATCATGGTTTGAGGGGAGATGCACCTAAAGGCATCAATGACGACACGGCCACGGACTGATTGAATTGGGTCGACGACGACTGCTACTGCACGGGCATTTAAGGCCTCGAAAGACTGCTGTGTGTTGACGTCAACACCTGAAAGCCAGCAGCCAAAACCAGGATGACTGTGATACCAGCCAACCACCATCTCTGGACGGCCTACTTGCTTCAACATGTCAAGCATCTTCGTCTGGAAGACGGGATCGACCGCCTCGACACTGACACCAGTTCCTGATTGGGGCATTGCGAAGACATCAACAACTTTGACCGTATACTCGTCTACAAACTCTCCCAACATTAGGCCCATGACTTCGAGAGGAACGCCTGCTCGACCGTGTTTGAGCATTTTAAGAAGAGCAAGTGAGCTAATGTAAATTTGCTCTGATGTGTCTTGTTGAGGTGCGTCTCCCATTGCAGCTCCACCTGGACCACCTAATCCACCACCTTGACCTAATAGTCTTTGTAAACGTTCCATATTTATGCTAGGATCAAACTTTCTGGTTTTCTCAGTTTTCTGATGATCTCTACTTTAGAGCCCTTTTAAAGCGTGAGTATTATCTATTTATTAATTATTAATCTGTCAGAACATATACATGCAAGCAATACAGGCTTCATACGCTTTATGCAGCAATTTCTGGGTGCCAGTCCACCATGCCCGCTCTTCCTCACTCACTTCTCTCCCCATGCTACTCTCCCGTCTCTCTCTTTAATATTATATTACCGGTAATATACAAATTTTAGAAAACCACCTACTTGCCATAAACTCTCACATAATCCACTGTCATCTCAGCAGGTAACACAGTATTTGCATCAGGATATGTATTCAACAACCCTCCATTAGGGTACAGCCCACCAATAGCCAGATTCATAATAATATGGAAGGGAGCATCAAATGGCGCACTGTCACTACCATACTTGCTCCACCAACCACCTTGAGGATCAACACTTGAGCTTTTAATAGTCTGCAGCAAATTTCCATCAGCAAAGAATGATATAGAATCAAGGCTCCACTCAATAGCAACAACAGAGAAGGCTGCACTCCATGGTTGACCAGTAGGTGTCCCATATTTGTTAAATATCTTGGTATTCAGACCTTCAGTACTGGGTCCACCATAATGCAGGCCACATCCTAGATCGGTCATGCCATTAATCAACTCATATATATCAATTTCGCCACTTCCAGGCCATATTCCATACCTATCTGTATCTGGGTACATCCAAAAGGCAGCCCATAGACCTAGAGAAGGTTGAGGTGCCTTGATTTTAGTCTCAACCTTGATGGAATTGATCACCTTACCATCAACAGTCATACCTGGGTGCCATGCTGTATTACTCTTCATACGAGCTGAAGTATAGGGCATACCACCATAGTCTTCTCTTCTACCTACAATGGAGAGTTTTCCATCCTGAACCACTACATTTTCTGGGCGGTAAAATTGTACTTCATTGTTTCCCCATCCCCAATTGCCAGTTCCAGTATCAAACCCCCACTTGCTTGTATCAACTGCTGAGCCATCAAACTCGTCAGACCATAGCAAGTTCCAGCCTCCCTCTGGATATGATGGTGGGTTGGGGGGTGGAAGGGGGGAAACTGGTGGTGGAGACGGAGAGGTGGTGGTGGTGGTGGGCGGTAACATTATTGGATCTTCTTCTTCGTCTTCTGTTGCTTGTTCCTTCTCTACATCATCTTCTTCTTCTACTACTACATCATCCACTTTCTCATATTCAACAGTGCTTGGTAAAGGTGCCTGTGCAACCATATCAAATTCCATATCAACAACAGGAATGAGAAACCCACTAGACTGATAGACCTGGGCACCACACACAGACTGAGGTTGTCCCATCAACTTGGTCTCAGAATAAAATGGGAAGAAAGAACCAGGATGCTGGGCGACTATCATCAAGCCATCCGGGTTTTCAGTTTGTTTGTTAATCCTCATGAGAGAGCCATTCTCTGTTATAAGAGCATCTCCTGCAGTCCATCCCACCTCACCTCCACTGATTGGAAACAGGGTCTGAGACAAAGCCAGGAGGTTGATGACCTCTGCATTGGGTTGGTCAATATTGGTACCAAATGGGTCTATACGATCAAGTAAGGCAGATATAAATGATGGTGGAGGTATTAATACTATGGAACCTTGCTCAACAGTGGCCGATAAGGCATTGAGGAAGTCTATGTAGGGGCTGTCGGGTTGTTGGCCGGCAGAGAAAAGGTTGACGATGTCGGAGCAAACTGGGATGACGGGGGAAATGGAAACGTGTGAGAAAAATAATCGAAAAGTTGCAGTATTGGCGGTGCATATCAACTTACCAGGCTTGACTATATCCATTAAATCCTCTCCTGAGGCAAGGAATGACGAAACTACTATTAGGAGAATCGCTAGCAGATTCCACAATGAAGTGATCTTATTTGTATTCATTACTGCTGTATTTGCGAGCTACAACACTTAAAAATGTTACAGCAATATTATATTGCATTGATTTGACGTTTTATTCTGGAAAACTCTTCATTTTGTTTGGGTTATCAGCTAAAACGCGTTTTTCTACATCAGCTGAGCTTTCCCACCCTCTCTCGCTCTATTTCAGCCTGTCTCATCGACAGCCATCGCACTCAACTCAAAATCAGCTCTTTCACTTGCCACCAACCAATCACTCAATCAAATCCCAAGACTGCTTTGAAAGCATTGATTTGATGCTCCACAGCAGATGCAACGCTCTTCACATTGCTGCTATTCTTAGAGCCTTTTAAATTAATAGCCAAGATCGTAAGATTGAAGGTCTATTTACAAATATGGAAGCAGCATGGAAGTGCTACTACACCTCATTTTTTCTTACTTCTTACCCTTTTTTTTGGTTGTTTGTGGCCTTCTACCTCTTGTTCCACTGCTCTGCTGAGCCTTTGGCTTACTTATCAACATGCCAAGCAATGGCATACTGATGGCAACAAAAGGTATTGCCAATAAGCTGTACACAATCCAATATGTATATGGCTCTCTAGCCAGAGGAGTGGTATTGGGCCACCTGGCAAGAGTAGTCCTCACTAGAGTCTCCAGCTCCATCGTCACTTGCTTCATTTTGATCTCAGCTTCATTGAATGCTGACTTGGCTGCAGAGGATGCTGAGGAGACAAACTCAGAGTTCCAAATGCGCTCAGTCTTGTTGAAAGCAAAGCCAACTGCCTTGCTGGCCGGCTCAATTGTGTACTTTTTCACTTTGAGATACTTTTCACCACCATACTTTTCCAGCAACATTGAAGCCTTGAGGGATGAAGTCTTCACAGTACTTATGATGAGAGGAATGCCAGTTTCTTTGGCAGTTTTATACGAATTGTTGATGGCTTGGCCAGCTGTAGCCTTGAAAGCATTGACGGTAGGTCCCAACTTGGTGACGGCTTCTTTGGTGGCAATTTTAAGCCAGTATGGGAGGACTGCAGTTTTATGATGTCTATCCAGCTCCTTATATTGCTGCTTAGCCTCTTCATAGGCTGCCTTTGCTGCCTCCACCTCTTGCTGCAGCTGTGATGCCTTTCCAGCGAGCTGTTGAGCAGCTTGGAGAGCCTTTTCCTTTTCCTCGACGAGCTTTTCGGTTGCTGTCAATTTCTTCTCGCTGTCTCTGAGTTCAGCAGTGACTTTCTGGATGCCTTCCTGTAGATCAGCCCTGGCTTCTGCTTTGGCTTTAGCAACAAGATCAGAGCACTGTCCAGCGAGGAAAAAGTGAGTTTGGGAAAGGATTGCGTCGATGGACGACAAGCAGAATGATTAAGATAGGCAAAAACGAGTCTTCCAATGATCAAATGGTAAACTCACATCTATCTCTTGGCTATAGGCAGCCAATGCACAGCATAATATAGCCGCTAAGGCAATATAAGGACGCATAGCTTGAATCGTTTCAAACTGAATGGCAACAGTAATGGTCTAAACGTAGGATCAATTGACGTGAAACGTGTTCGAGATATACTAAGTGGCTGCTAATTTTGTATGGATGAGCTTTGTAGATGCGTCACAGCTCTCTGCTGGCTTTAAACCCTAAAAGTTATTGAGGCTCGACCAGCGTTCTGAGCGTCCACTCTACTTGATACACAAATTCCTTGCACAATCGTACAAATGAATTGGTATTTTTAAGGATAAAGCTGATAGAAGACGATGGTGAGTCGTTTGTAAGGTTGCAGGCGACTTTTCTCACTTGCCTGCCTTCAAAAGCATAGTTTAACCGAATAAGATTGCTTGAATGTCGGGCTGGGGAAGGCAAAACTGAGATGGGTAAGGACCAGTTGCTGCCTGGTTATCAAATTTTATGCACAGGTGTCACACAACAAGAGAAAGACATAATAACTGATCTGGTCGCTCGACATGGTGCTCAATTGCTCACTGCAGCCTCTGCTCGAAATCCAGCACACATCGTCATCACACGAAATGTACGGTCATACAAGTATAGAGAAATGATGAAAATAGACCCAACCATTCCGGTTGTCAAGCCTGCATGGCTGATCAAATCCCACCAGGCTGGCCGACTTGTAGACAAGGAGACTTACCGCGTCAAGGCTCTATACAATCTCAACATCTGTTTCTCAGGCTTAGACCCAGACTTAAAGAAGCAATTAGCCCAAAAGGTTGAATTATTCCAAGGAAGACATTCTGCTGCTCTTGACAAGTCTTGCTCTCACTTGATCACCAACACAACCGCCAGTGCCAAGTATGAATTTGCTGTCAGTGAAAACATTCCTGCTGTTTCCGTTGATTGGTTGGAGGCTTGTATCAACCTTGGTTGGTACCAAGATACAAGGAAATACCCTGTGGCTGATATACCACCACAAGAAGCTATGAATGGTGGTAATGGTAATGCAGCAGCAACTGGTAATCGTGGTACGACAACCTTGACCATGATGATGGACACAGAGGCAACAATATTCAGCAAAGGTAACACATTATTACAACAGCATCACCGGCAACACAGCATCAATGAATGGCCCCACCAAGATCCTAGTGCCTTGGTCAATGAAACTATGATGGAGGATGATAATGTATACCTAAACGGTCCTTCCTTGCATCACCATACAGCAGCAGAACTAGGCGCCAATGATGATGATGATTATTATGATGATCTAGATGGGGATGATACTGCTGTATTCTTAGATAGAGTTAAACTATGGTTGACTGGCCAAGCTCCTAAAGAAAGATTAGAAGCTCTAAGGTTGTGTAGAGAAGGCGCTGCCAAGAGATTCGAAGATCCCCACCACTCCATTACACACATTGTCATTGGTAGCGATATAACCGCCACTGAGGCAGCTACTGTATTGGATTGTGTATCTAGGGATGTAGATATATCTGTAGTGGGTATGGATTGGTTAAGGAGATGTTGTACTAGAAAGGTATGTTTACCTGCTGATGATAGATTTAAAATACCTTTGGCTACATTGCAAGGAGTGAGGAAGAAGAAGCATCAGAATGGAACTGGGGGCTCAGATATGTATCACAATAATAATGAAGGTACAGCTGATAAAGATAATATAAATAATGACATGCACTCTAATGGTTTGATGATAAATGATAGTTGGGGGTCTGGAGGAGGGGTTGGTGGTGGGCAAGATCAAGATCTAGGTGTGGCCAGGAATGCTGGCAAACAACAACAAGATAACAACAATGGCAAGTTGTCATCACGACAACAAATATCACGTGCCCCTTCAAAGTCATCAGCAACAGCTACAGGTGTCTTCACAGGATGTTATTTTACATTAACTGCCCTAGAAAAAGGCAGCCCTCAAGAAGCAGAGGCCAAAAAACTAATACAAGCTGGTCATGGTCGTTTGTTCCATGGTGCCACTGTCAAGGCTGTTTCCAATCAATCAAAAGCATATGCAATATGCCCCCCAAGTCTGACTCCATCACAAGTAGCCCAACTGAGGAGCACCTGCCCTGATATAAAAACAGTAGACGAATGCAATAGATTCACTCTGTATTGGTTAGAATCATGTTTGGAGGCTGGACAGTTGCTTCCACCAATGAGAGGAGCCCCATGCTACCAACCTCTTCCTCACTCTCTCCCTCTCCCTGGCATGGACCAGGTTGTTGTATGCGTATCTGGATTTTCTGCTGCAGTACGCACCGCCATTGCACGGACCGTATCCATAGTTGGAGGGAAGGTCACTTTGGAGGCAATGACAAGGAAAAACACTCACTTGATATGTGCTGAAGCAAAGGGGACAAAATTCGCTCACTGTGGTCCATTTGGAGTGATGCCTGTAGTTGCTGATTGGTTGGTTGATAGTATAGAAACAGGAAGGTTGCAACCTGAAGAGAATTATAAACCTAGATTGCCAGCAGCAATGAACATAGCTACTATTGGTGGTGCAGTCAATGCAGGAGTCAAACCTTCATCGAATGTAGTAGCAGTAGGAGCAACTCAAGGAGGAGTAACAGCAGGGCTAGGAATTCCACCAATCATGCCAATTAATGAAATTGGAGCTACTCAAATGATAACAAGTACCTTGGGACTCCCTGCTACTGCTGCTTTTGCAGGTGGTGGAGGATCCTCGTCCCTTCTACCTTCCTTATTCCAAGCAGTGATGAAAGATGTGAAAGCCACTGCTCCATCAGTACCAGTTGCAACAGGAATATGCCTAGCACCATCACAACACAATACGGCACGTCCATCGATTAGACAAAGAATCGCAGCTTTGGGTGGTGGTGGTGGGTCATCTTTGCCATCTCAGCAAAAGTCGCAGTCTTTGTTATACCACCCAAACCATGAACTTGGAGGTGGTGATACTGATCTGGATTCATTGTTGGAAGATTTGCATCGACCCCCACCCTTGACAAATCAATCCCTTAGAACTACTGAAGAGCTCCCTACTGGTAATCCCCTTGCTTCTATTACTGCTGCTCGTAATCGTAGTCATGAATCCAGACAGCAAGATCCCCACACCAATAGCAATAATAATAATAATATATCAGACCTAGTTGATACTATTGGTGGATTAGTAGGCAGGTTGGCTGCTGATGAACATTCCATGGATCAAGGATTGACTGGTAGTCAACATCAAGATGACGAACATCTTCCTATTGCTAATGGAGGGAGGGAGGGGACAAGGAAGAGGAAGGCAAGAGGAAGTGGCAGCAGCAACCCAAACACTAACAAGGAGGCCTGCAATAATAATGACGATAATAATGGTGATGATAATGCAATAGCACCATTGGAAGTTAAACCATCAACAAGAAGTAGATCTAGGCTGGGTAGGGGGCTACATTCATCATCTTGTGGAGCATTGGAGATGTCACAAAGGGTGGGGTGGGATGATGAGGGTGATAGGGAGGGGGTGGTTGGAGCTGGTCTAGGTCTAGGTGAGGAAGTGTCTGCAGCTGGGGATGCAGCAGTGAAACAAAGATTGAGGCAGATGTCTCGGACGAGAAGTGGGAAGGTTGTACAGCAAACTGATATACTAGGTGACTTGAATTCAAATTAGATCATTTGTAAGATGGTAGAATAGTCTTGCAGGGAAAGTAAGCCATCGTGTGAGAAGAGAGATCAGCACGCTCACCTGAGGAAAGGCGCCGAGGCGGTTCAATGAGTGCACTCATTGAAACAGTGAACGACAGCATTTAACGACATAGATTCATTACAAATTGACATATGCCTCGTAAAGAGATGACGTGTCTGTACTCTAATAACTTCTAGTGTCCGTAAATTCGAGGATCGTTTAGGATTGGCAATTTAAGCATGGCTTCAAGTACAGTTCCTGGCATTAGTTCTGGTATAAATGGGGATATAGTATTAGTTAGATCATGCAAACCCTCCGTTGACAGACTGATAAGAACGTTCAAGTATCCCAGGCGAAGAAGAAATCAACACCTGCTGTCTCATCGACAGCTGTCGTTGACAGCCACCCTTTCTCCTTCTCTCCCGCCTCTCCCTCCTCCACATCCATCAGTCTACCATACAGTCCCAGAGCACAACATGCTTTACCAAAGTGAAATTATAATATTAGGTGCCACCATGGTATTTCTCACATTACTTTTAACCAGCAGATTCTTCCTTGGTTTCTTCCCTCCTTTAGAAAAGACAGCCAAACAACAGAATGGTCCCTTAGCTCTCCAATACCTGGTAATGTTGGATAGTTTTCTAGATCCTATGATGGACTCTCAAGATGCAAGATCTGATGCACCTAATTATGCAGCTATAGTTTACCTTGCATCACTAGGGGCTACACTGCAGTTGTTGTTGGGCATTCAGTCGGGCTTGATTCCAGATACCCAGCTATTAGTACTGCTGCAAATCATATTGATTCAAAAGCCATCTATATTGCTTCCTCAATGGTCCATGACAGTGTTTAGGGGTTTCAAGCTTTTCATTATTGGTGTCATTATATTCCATCTGGGGAAAGAACTTGCTGATTCAAGATGATGATTGTTGTTGTTATTGTTATTGATAAAATCCAAAAACTATTTGAATGTAAGCTTATCTTCTTCTTCTGAGATATTATTATACTGTTTCACTTTGAGTGGAACATTTTTTTTCACATGGCTACTTTCACTGGGTCTTGGCGGGAGGGAGACTTCCAGATTGTCTGGTCAAGTGATGGCATGAAGAGAGTCGGGAAGAAATGGAAAAGTAGCTGCGGCAGTGTTCCACTCGGGGAAACTTTAAACAAGGAAGGAGCGGTATTTAACAGCAGAAACTCGTTGAAAGTTGTCATGTGACTCGTAAAGAGATGAATTGTATGTATTCTAATAGCTTCTGCTGGCCATAAACTGGACCAATTTAAAACTTGCAATTTACAATGTCAAGCACAGTTCCTGGCATTAATTCTGGTCGTCAAAGGGACATAGCGTTAGTTGGAGCGTACAAACCCTCTCTTTGTAAACCGAGGAAGACCTTTGGGAACCCCAGGCGAAGAAGAAATCAACCCTCGTTGAGACTTTCATTGACCGCCACCCTTTCTCCTTCCCTCCCGCCTCTACCTCCTGCGCTATCGACTCCTCCACATCCATCGGTCTACCATGCAGTCCCAGAGCATACCATGATGTGTGAATGCGTGCTCCTAGGTGCCACCATGTCACTTCTCACATTATTCTTAACCAGCAGATTCCTCCTCTCCTTCTTCCCTAATCTAGAAAAGATGGCCAAGCAACAGAATGGCCCCATTGCTTTCCGATGCCTCATAATGTTGGACTACTTTTTAGACCCCATAATGAACTCTTGCTTCAAAGATGTAGAGTCAGATGCCCCTAATTATGCAGCTATGATATATTTAGCATCATTATGTGCTGTGATGCAGTTACTAGTGGGTCAGCATGGTATTTTGTTCGATCTGATTCCTGACACCCAGTTGTTGCAATTGCTGCAGCGCATATTGATTCAACAACAGACTATACTTCTTCCCCAATGGGCAATGGCAGTTTTTAGGGCTTATAAGCTCATATAATATGTGAAAAGACATGTATAATAATATGAGAAGGTGAACACATTTGAACCTATAAAACATAGAGATGATGTATTATGTATATGAGTGATGATGATAAGATTGTATGATGGTATGATGAAATACCAATATTTTAAAACTCGGATAGTAAAACAATCCCTAACTAAATTCATTTCTCATGAGAAAAACATAGACATAGTAGCTAGCTAGCTAGCTACTTCTTATCATCTCTACTACCCCCAACCATATCCTCTCTATTTCTCCTCCTCACCTTCATACAATGCAGCACACTCGTCGCTATGAATCAAATCACATGGGAACACATCCCTTGGTTCAGGATACAACAGCTGAGCCTTTCCATCCAGGTACCTATTTATCATCTTCTTGGTACTAGGCACATACCCATCATTGACAGTAATCCTACGATTCTTAGTACGGCAGTTGTTCATAGTCTTGCGAATACGTCCAGCCAATACTTTACCCAACTCCACTCCCCACTGATCAAATGCATTCAAGTTCCAAATGAATCCTTGAGTGGCTACACGGTTCTCATACAGACTGAGCAACTGACCGACAGTGTATGGGGTTAGTTCTGGTAGTAACAAACTACTGGAGGCTCTATTTCCATCAAATGTCTTATGTGGAAGAAGGTTGTCTGGTACTCCTTCCGTCCTCAATGTAGCGGTATCCTTACCCATAGCAAGTGCATCTGCCTGGGCAAAGAAATTGCACATCAGCTCATCATGATTGCTCACTTCCTCTCCCTTAAGATACACACTCTGTTGACTCTTCACTACTCCAATAAACTCTGCTGGTACTACACGTCCTTGGTGGATTAGCTGGTAGAAAGAATGCTGTCCATTGGTTCCTGGCTCTCCAAATATAACCTCTCCAGTTTTATAGGGCAGTGCATCACCTTCCAGAGAAACTCTCTTCCCTAACGACTCCATGGCTACTTGTTGAATGTGGGCAGGGAACTTGGAGAGGGCCTGGCAGTATGGCAATACAGCAATACTAGATCTAGCCATAAAGGTACTGTTCCAGATGGATATCAGGCCCATCAGTACTGGGAGATTACGTTCAAATGGTGCATCACGGAAATGAACATCTACATCATGAGCGCCCTCCAAGAAGGCCTCCACCAGATCGAATCCATATTGTAGAGCAAGAGGGAGGATGCCGACAGCAGAAGTGACAGAGTAACGACCACCAACCCAATCCCAGAATCCGAATGCATTTTCTGGGTCAATTCCAAACTCTTCTACTAATTTCAGATTAGTAGATACAGCAACCATATGTTTGGCAACTGCATCTTCCGACTTGAATCCCAACTGACCAAGTTCAGTGGTCAACCAAGTACGCACAGTGCGTGCATTCAACATGGTTTCCGTAGTGGTAAATGTCTTGGAAATAACAATAACCATTGTAGTCTCTGGAGACAGACCATTAACAGCCTTGGCAACATCAACTGGATCGACATTAGCCAGGAAACGGAGCTTACGGCCATAAGAAGCTCTCTTGCAGTCCTCATCAAAGCTCAAAGCAGTGTGAATAAAAGACGGTCCTAAGAATGAACCACCAATACCTATAGCAACTATATCAGTGAGTGGTTTTCCACTGACACCAAGCCATTCACCTTCCCTTACTCTTTCTGAGAAGTCCTTAATCTTATCTAAAACTTCCCATACATCTGGAACAACATCTCTTCCTTCCACATTGACAACCTCACCACGAGGCATACGGAGAGCAGTGTGCAAGACAGCACGGTCTTCTGTATTGTTGATATGCTCACCACTAAACATAGCATTCATCTTGGTGCGCAGCTTGGCTCTCTCTGCCAGGTTGAGGAGGAGTTGGAGGGTGCTGCTGGTCATGTTTTGGCGGGAAAAGTCGAGGTAGAGGCCATTGTGTTCTCTGATCATGGCATCGGTACGTTCTTCATCTTTGAGGAGGTCTTTGAGATGATATTGCTGGACTTCTTTGACATGTTCCCTGAGAGCAATCCACTCTGGAGAGTAGGCAATAGGAATCTGTTTACCTGGATGGCTGCCATTTGATTCATGAGCGGTGACATCTGCAACGCCAATGGGAGTCCAGGCGGCTTGAGCGGAAGGTCGGTGCAAGTTGCTAGAGCGTGAAACGCGAGGATGGCTGCAGAGAATCCTGTAGGTCGTGTTGGGTAATAAACAAAGGTGATCAGATGGAAGTATCAAGTGATACAGTGGAGGATAGAGGAGGATTGGTGCAGATAAATCGACATGCCCTATGGATCTTTAAAAAATTGCTCCACCCGACCTACTTGTTAGATAATCTTGATCCATCTACTACTCTGGAAGATGCAGTAAATCGCATGGAATGTGACATGATCTCGATTTTTATTCTAATTCGCTGATTCACCTTTTGCAAAATTTAGGGTAAAATGTGAATAGTAATCAACAAAGAGCCACACAATATGTCAGCTTGATAAGAGATTGTTTGAAGGTTATCAGTGGGAATAGAGAAACCGTACCTGATGGTTGCCCTTTATCTTGGGTGCCTGGGAAATCCGCTTTTTTCTGCCCATCATCAGAGAGCGAGAGCGAGGGCAAGAGAGGAATGGAGAGAGAAGGAAAGGCGTGCTGTCCCACCCCTGTTTCAAGGGCCTAACATGTGTTTACATAGCCTTAACTATCATAATGTCTTCTTAATTGTATGCATACAAGTAAGAGGTTATTAGACGACACAAAAGATGGCAGGTTTTGATAGCTGAGATAGAGATTTAATCAAATTTGTGATTTCCATCAAGACTCATAATCTAGCTCTTAATATGTTGAGGAAGGGCCTTGAAGGTGGAATAGGGCTATTAACTAGAACCTTGGGATGCAATGCTTCCACAGTTTCTTCGTCATTACCCATGCTCTCCACCATCACCGCCGATTCCCTCTCCTCCTCCAAGCCTTTCTTCACCTTACGGAGCCTCCATGTCTCCTCCACCACTGCATTGGCAGAGGGACCTAACCGTAACAGAAAAGACGATGCAGCTGCATCTCTACCATTACAATCTCCAGAAGATAAAATGAAATTACTAGATGAATGGGGTGCTGCCATAGACAAGGGAGATTTAGATGAGGCTTGGTCTATATTTTCATCTCACTTTCCTACAGATAAAAACATCATAGCTCAATTAGCTCAGATGGATCTCATGGAAGAATTAGAACCAGATGAAGAAGATGCCATTACTGAGGAGAGTAATAGTAGTAGAACTTCAAAACTTAGTAGTACAGTTACAGCAGCCCCATCTCAACAAGGTGTTACACAAGAACGAGTACAAAAAGTAGATGAACTAGGCCGGTCCTTTGCAGTAGGTAAACGAAAGACCAGCACAGCCACAGTATGGCTCAGACAAGGCACAGGCCAAGTCATTATCAACAAAAGACCTCTTGATCAGTACTTCCCTGCCCTTATGAAGAGAAATGATGTAGCTGCTCCCTTTATAGCCACCAACACTCTAGGCTTGTATGATGTCATGGCTCATGTACAGGGAGGGGGTATCACTGGCCAATCAGAGGCACTCAGACATGGGATAGCTCATGCATTGCAGAATATGGATCCTGGTACCAGACCTGGTCTCAAGGCAGCTGGATTGTTGTCAAGAGATACTCGGCAGGTTGAACGTAAGAAACCTGGTAGGAAGAAGGCTAGAAAAAAGTTCCAGTGGGTGAAGAGGTGAGAAGGTTGTCGTGGTGGTGGTGTTATATTATTGTTGCAATTCTAGAGGTTGATGAATTAAAAGAAGAACATAAAATTTAAAATAAAATAATAATACATGCAGCCTTATAAAATCTTCTTCAGCTCCACATCAAGTTTCTTCCTTGCTTGCTTGCTCGTCTCAAAATGCTCTTCAATTCTTTCAATCAGTTCATCCACAACTGGTGGCTCAGATCCACCACTCTTGTTGAGCAGAGTGTCAAAGATACATTCCCATAAAGTTGTTGCCCAGTATCTACGAAGTACAGATTTAGGACGGAGTGTTGTCCTTCCAGATGCAACTTCCACCAGACGCTCCACCTCCATATATTCCCCAAACAATAAACAATGTGCAACACAAGCAACTCCATACGAATCAGCTTGATGGAGCCATGGATTTCCCTCTCTCATCTCTACACACCTAAATGCATCAGTATCAGAATCCCCTGCCAATCTGCAGTCAGATGGGAGCAGCTCCAGGTCGATACTCCTTCCGAAATCAATCAGTTGAAGACTGACAACAGGGAGTGCATTTTCATCATGAGATGCTGATGGATTGACTACAACTAGGAGATTGTCTGGTTTAACGTCTGCATGCACAATATGAGCATCATGCAGTTGTTTCAGAATGTACAGCAGCTCTTTGGTGAAGTGTAGAGCAAGAGCTTCATCGGGAACTTGCCCTTTGCTCAAGAATGTGTTGATGGCATCCTGAAGACTGCCATAGCTCCCTCTAGGTGCAATGAATATTGAAGCTTTCCGTCCTGATAGAAGTTGGGTGGGATTGATAAAGTAGTGAGATGCACCATCTGATACACGGCCATGAAGAGCCTTGCCGATGTACCATTCCCAAGGACATGGTGGCGACTCAACCTTGAGAGCAACTGCAACTGCAACAGCAATATTGCTATTTGTGTTTGCACTTGCTTCAGGCATGGGAATGGCAGAAAATACTTGAGCATATGCTCCACTGCCCAGCATCTCTTTCACTCCAAACACATTATCGCCTAGTGTGATTGGCATAGCATCATCTGGGTCAGTGGAAAAGGGGGATTGCTTGCGACTGGCTGCCTTTTTGAATGTTGCCAATGCCTTGTCCTCTTCTTCCTCTGATGCTATTAATACTACTCCTGGCCATTCCGATACTGGAGGATGAAGATTTTCCAGTAAACTTTGTTGGAATGAGGGATGGAAGGGGTCTACAGATTGATATGATGTTGCTGGGGGTGCAGGTGGAGAAGGGGGCCCCAGGGGTGGAGTTGGAGAAGATGCAGTGGATGCAGCAGCAGCTTGGTGGAGATCAGTGTCGCAATACACCTCGAACGAATCTTGGTGTCCCATCATTTCAGGTTCAGCCTTCAGAGCTTGTTCAGCCTCTTCGTCAGTCTCTACCTCAATATTTTGCTGAGCAGCTTTATCATTGGACAATTCTTTCAATTCACCTACCCTCCTTTGTAATACTAGTGGTGGTGGTGGTGCTGCTGCTTCATCCACCCCAAGGTTCTCTTGGTTCACCCACTGTGCCTTTTCATCCCCTTCCTCACTCTTCTCTTCGTTGGTGTTTCCCAGGTTCTTGTCAACACCAGATGTTGTAGCAATATCTAGTCTCCCCAACACTTCTGTCAATCCAGTGGATGCTTTCTTTGACAATACAGCAGTTGTCTGATCCAAGAATTGAGTAGTTCCATCATCAAGCAATGCCTCGTCATCACCATCTCCAACCTTATTCATTTTAAAGTGAACCGTTTCATCACCCCACTGACGAAGAGGCTGGCATCCTCCAGTTTCAATGACCACCACACCAGGAGAATCTACCTCTTGCTGTTGACTACCACCCAGTAACACTGTGTCCTCTCTGATATCAAGACCAAGACCACCAGTGCTACTATTACTGCCCTTGTTTTTATTGATGAAGATTGTATCTTCTCTAATACAGAACGTATCAGACTTGGACTTGCAGTCGTTGAGGAACTGAGTATCTTGACGAATCAACAATTCGTCTTCATCTCCATCAGCAGTATTTAAGATAGACATAGTTGAAGGTGTCTTTTCCTTCTGACTGCCAAACAACTTATTAACAGCAGCAAACGCTTCTTGCATTGATGCAGTTGGCTCTGAGCTAGAGTGAATGCCACCACATTGTTGTTGTAGTTGTAACTGTTGTTGGTGATGGTGGCTACCACCAGCTGAGATTGAGCCCTTGAACATACGATTGACTGCATTGAATGCCTGCTGTGTTGAGATGGTCATAGTGGGCTCGCTGTTTTCATGAGACATACTACTACTAGTAAATGGGTTGGCCCTCATTCCTCCTCCTAGCCCAATCGTACCACCCGTTTGAAACATTCTATTAATGGCATCAAAAGCTTCCTTGGTTGCAAGGGTAGGTTCATTTGATGGTAGCTGTGATGATGATAGAGAAGGTTCATCAAAGGGTGTAGGACGAAGAGCTGGGTGGTCAGAGTGCTGGATGCTCTCCTGCATGATCTGATGATGCCTTGCCTTGGCTTCTTCAAAACACTGTTCCTCTCCATCTGGTCCAATGAGAAGAGATTTATCAAAACCATAGACACATTCTTGAGCTCCATGTGCTGTTGGTGGTGGCGGCACAGTAGGGACAGCTTGTTTGTGGAGACGGAGAGGGTCGCTGGCCAACTTTTCATCAATAGTAATGTCTGCAGATCCAGGTTTATCTAGACGTTGACGGAGCAGTGCTGGCTTGATATCTGCTGCATCTACAGTAGTACTAGCATTCTTTTCGAACTCAGGGTCTAGAGGAATGTCTAGAGCTGGAGCTGCTGGAGTAGGTGCAGCAATTGCAGCTACTAGAGATGCCTTGGGTTTCAACTTCTGCCCAGCCCATGCTTTGGCTGACTGTATATTTTCCTTTCTAGTCTGTTCAAAGCCTCCAAGATTGGACCAACCAGGAGCACTGGTCTCTACAATGTCTGGAGGAAGACCACTGCCCAGTGTGGCAGCAGCAGATGTGGATGGCATGTTTTCATTTGCATATTGCGCATCTACAAAAATTGATAGTCCGCCTTCATCTCCACTACCAGCAGCTGATGGAGCATTGAGTCTACCTGGAGTGATGAATGCTTTGCGTTTGATACCTCCATTGACACCCATGATACTAGCTCCAGCACCACCACCACCAGCAGGGGCAGGAATGCGACCACCACCCATCAATGCAGCAGCAGCTCTTCTTGTACCAGCAGCACCACTGCTCCTAATTGTGCCCAAGGTGGGTCTTTCAGTGTCACTAGTTGCCATTTGAGAACCTAGCTCTGCTTCTTCTTCTTGTTTTCTTTGGATACGAGCAGCCATACGATGTTGGAATTTACGATAATAAGACTTTAGCACATCTGTAGGGAGAGCAAGACGGTGGATGCCTTCTTGATAAAGCTGATCTGCTGCAGTGTAGTTCTTACGAGTTTCTTGATAGGTTGCATAAGCTGTATAGAAAAGAGCATGTTCTTGACCAATCTCATTTTGACGAAGGAACGAGAAGACATCGCCAGGGTCTGGGAGGCAGTCTGCATACTTGATCCAAAGACGGAGGTAGCGGATGTCAGTCTTATAGCGGTGCTCTCCTTGCAGCTCACGGGTGCAACGTTCTAATAGAGGAAGCAACTCTGCTTTGTGACCTCCTGATTTGAAGGTGTCTTCGGTCCACTGGACAAACCTGCATTATTATGAATAAGATAGTGGATGGAAAAATGGTGAGAACAAAGGGAGAGAGGTGTGGAAATAGCCGAGCGGGGAAAAAATGGTTTGGGGGAAAATTACCTTGCCCAGACTTCAAGTGGATCATCACCTTTATAGCTGGCTATCTCCTCCCATAACTCCCTGCAATAATGAAGTATGCGATGAGACGTTAATTAAACTAGAGGAAACAGAGAAAAAATGCCAAAATAACGAAATGGGGATGAACTTACTTTCTCTTTGCCTCCAAGGTGGGTTTTTCCAACTCAATGTTGGCTAATAATTTCAAGGTACCAGGTTTCCTGCCACTTTTTAGGGGCTGAAAATTTTCCTTGGCAAGTTCCCATTCTGTTTCATTTGCAGACATATTGCCAACGAAATGACGGTGATAAAATGATATTTAATTGATGCAATCTCAAAGGTGTAATCTTGACTTCAATGTCATTAATAAACGATAGTTTAATTGCTAGCCACGAAGCCAACTTTGAAATGTATCTGTTGCTCTCATCAAACGAGCAACGCTGGAGGAGCCAGGGAACCTGCTGGTAGCCCTGATTTCTTCTATCAGCAGCCCCCCAGCAGAGTGGGCTGTGTAACCCACCAGCAGGCGGTTTTAGAAGGGCCAACCGGTCCAAATAG
>Ga0209986_10002187_pt1 | contig 18155 bp, 14 predicted proteins | sample BlataG_FD_183168 | JGI IMG/M metagenome (GOLD analysis project Ga0209986, IMG submission 183168) | Deep subsurface microbial communities from Black Sea to uncover new lineages of life (NeLLi) - Black_00105 metaG (SPAdes) (version 2) | ecosystem: Environmental > Aquatic > Marine > Oceanic >...
GGCTGTGGAAAGCAGCGGAGCTTTTAGCTGAAGAAATCGAGGTAACCCGGCGCCGGGTCAATGCCTTAGAGCATATCCTTATTCCTAATATTAAAGAGACCATAACTTATATATCCAGCCGGCTGGAAGAGATGGAACGCTCCTACCAGGTTCAACTCATGCGGGTTAAGGAAATAATCCGCAGCCATTGATGTTCGAAAGAGAATTAGGTCTCATACTGCTCTTCCGAGAGCTCTAAAACATTCAGCTACTCGACCAACCGCCAGGATGTAAGCTGCTTCTCTCATCGTCACATCGTGCTTTTTTTTGGTATCAACAATATTCCAGAAGGCATTTTTCATTTTCTTCTTTGTTTTTTCAAGAATTTCTTCTTCTGAAAAGAAGAACCGCTGTAAATTCTGCACCCATTCAAGGTAGGATACAGTCACTCCGCCTGCATTGGCTAGAATATCCGGTACAACAAGCACATTCTTGTCATTCAAGATTTCATCCGCCTCTAAAGTTGTTGGTCCGTTTGCTCCCTCTAATACTATCTTTGACTTGATATTATCAGCGTTATCTTTGTTAATCTGACCTTCTATTGCTGCTGGAATGAGTATATCCACAGGCAAGGCAATGAGTTCTTCATTGTTAAGAGGTTCTGTTCCGGGAAAATTCACTATGGAATTGGTATTGGCTACCTGCTTTTCTAATTCAAAAGGGTCTATTCCATTCTCATTATAAATGCCTCCGAAAATATCAGTAGCTCCTATGATTTTACATCCGGCTTTATGAACCAGCTTAGCCACAGAAGAACCTACATTTCCAAATCCTAAGATGGCAACCTTTTTACCTTTCAAAGAAAAATTGAGGAACTTTGCTGCTTCTTCAAGGATATAGAATAATCCGGTTCCAGTTGCCCCTGCTCTTCCCAAAGAGCCCCATAGATAAACAGGTTTCCCCGTAACAACAGCCGGTTCGAGATAACCATTGCTTTGACTGTAGGCATCTGCAATCCAGGCCATTGTTTGGGCATTGGTGAACATATCAGGTGCAGGAATATCTTTGTAGGGTCCGATGATATCTTTTATGGCCAGGGTGTATTCTTTGGTCAATTTTTTCAATTCGTTTTCAGACATTTTTAGCGGATCACAGATGACCGCTCCTTTGCTGCCACCAAAAGGAAGATCAATAACTGCGCACTTCCAGGTCATCCAGGCGGCAAGAGCCTTGCATTCACTCAAAGAAGCATCGGGGCTATACCTGATGCCTCCTTTGGCCGGTCCTCTGACAGTGGAATGCTGCACTCTAAACCCTGTGTAAGTCTCCACACGTCCGTTATCAAGGGTAATAACAAGGTGCACTGTTAGCTCTTTCTCAGGGTGTTTCAACCTCTGATAAATCCAAGGCTCAACGTCAAGATAGTTTGCAGCCTGTTCAAATTGTATGGTTGCTTCTATAAAGGGGTCGTATTCTTTTTCCTTTCTGATTATAGATGGGATGTATTTAATCTTTGCTTCTTCTTGCATTTTATTACCTCTCTATTTCTTTAACCAGTAGTTTTAAGAGTTTGTCATATCCAGACTTTTGGAATTGAAGGATTGGTATTTTTTTTCCTTTGTAATAAAGAAATTTTGGGTCTAAGTGAACCCTTTTCTTTTTTTCTTTTTTTTCTTCAAGTTTGCGGAGATCAGGGAAGCGGATGATTTTTGCGAGCTCAGGTTTGGCTTCTTCATGGTTCAAGGATTCTTTTTTTAATGCGGTTGATGATTTTGAATAATTGCTCATAATAAAACCTCCAATTATAAACACTATTTTTAATGCAATTCCTGTGCCAGTATTTAAAGTATTTAAAATGAATAAGTTGTATTTTTAACAGGATGCAACTGTAGCGTTTTGCTATAGTGCATTTTGCTATAGATGAGGGAATTTTGCGAATTTCAGGCTTTATCAGCCTGTTGAAATAAAGAGATTACTTCCAGGATTTTATTTTTCTGAAGAGAGAGGTGGGATGAATCCCGAGTATTTTAGCTGTTTGAGTTTTGTTGTGGTTAGTGTGATCGAGAACTCTTTCAATATATTTTCTCTCAAGTTGTTCTAAGGTTAAAAAAGTATCTTGTGGGAGGATTTCTTCTGTTATTTGGCTCATTGAGAATTTTTGGTAGTTTCTTATCTCAGTAGGAAGTTGAGCCGGGATGATTTCTTCAACCAGATAGAGAGACATGATTCTTTCGATAATATTTTTTAATTCTCTGACGTTTCCTGGCCAGGGATAGTTTATTATCACCTTGGCGGCTTCTTGAGAAATTCCTTTGAAGGAGCGCTTGAGTTCGCGGTTGAATTCTTGAATAAAATGAAGCGATAAAGGCAGGATGTCTTCTTTTCTTTCTCTTAACGGAGGAATTCGGATTGGAACCACATTTAGCCTGTAAAAGAGGTCTGACCTGAATTTTCCTTCTTCTGTGGCTTTTAATAAATCTATATTAGTTGCTGTAATAACTCGAATATTCACCTTTATTTGTTTATTTCCGCCTAATCGGGTAAAAGTACCTTCCTCAAGAACTCTTAATAACTTTGCCTGGAGATTCAAAGACATTACTCCAATCTCATCAAAAAAGATTGTGCCTTCATCTCCTTTCTCCAGGAGTCCAACTTTTCTTTTTTTGGCGTCTGTGAAGGCCCCAGCTTCATAGCCGAATAATTCGCTTTCCAACAGGTTCTCTGGAATGGCAGCACAATTGATCTCAACTATGGGTTTCCCTGCGCGGGGGCTGTGGTAATGAATAGCCTTGGCGAAAAGCTCTTTCCCAGTTCCGCTTTCTCCTTGAAGAAGGACAGTTGTTTTTTCTGAAGAAGCTACTCTTTTAGCTATTTCTATAACTTCTTTCATTTTATTACTTTCAGCGGCTATTTTTCCAAAATAATATCTGCCTTTCTCTGACTCGAGGTGTTCATGAATTCGAATTCTCAAAGACAGTGTTTCCAGGGCTCGATGAATTGTGTTTTTTAATTCATTTATTTTGAAAGGTTTCAGCAAATAGTCATATGCCCCCAATTTCATCGCTTCCACGGCTTTTTCGAGAATCTCATAAGCAGTCATCATGATCACAATTGTTTCGCTTTCTTTTTCTTTAATTCGTTTTAAAACTTCGATTCCAGATATTCCTGGAAGCATTAAGTCTAAAAGGATTAGGTGGGGCTTATAAATATCAGCGATCTCAAGAGCCTTTTCTCCCGTATCGGCCAGATGAACCTCGTACTCTTCTTTTTCAAGTACTTTTTTCAGGTTATTCAAGGTAAGGATTTCGTCATCAACGACTAAAATCGAATAAGTGCTCATGTGATAGTTTCCTCATCTTTGAATAGCATCCTTCCCTTTTGCCTTATTGGAAGAAAGATGGAGAAGATTGTCCCTTTGTTTAATTCACTTTTAACAGCCATGTCTCCGTTGTGATTTTTTATATAACTCAAGCTGATACTTAAACCTAAGCCTGTTCCTTTGCTTTTTTTGGTTGTATAGAAAGGATCAAAGATTTTTTTCATGTTTTCAGGAGAGATGCCAACTCCGGTGTCAGATATCTCAATCTGTATGAATTCTTTGAACTTCACCTTAAAGGTTTCGACCCTAAGCTTTCCTCTATTTGGCATGGATTGAGCAGCATTGATAAATATATTGATAAAAACCTGTCTGATCTGGTTCAAATCTGCTGTGATTTGAGGAAGAGATTGGGGAAGATTTTTTTCGATTGTGACTTTTTTGAAAATTGGTTGATGACTTAAAAAGGAAAGGGTCTCATCAAGCAGGTTATTTATATTCACTTTGGTGAATTGAGGAGGAGTCGGTCGAGCAAAATTAAGAAGCCCTCGAACAGTTTTTGAGATTCGAAAGACGTTTTCGAGAACTAATTCGACTTCTTCCTTGTCTTTTTTGTTCTTGGTTTCTTCTAAAAGCAATTCTAAATAGGAAGAAATTCCTAGCAGGGGATTATTTATTTCGTGGGCCGCACCCATGGCTAACTGACTTAGAGCGGAAAGCTTTTCATATTCAGCTAATTGTTCCCGGAGTCTCTTCCTTTCAGTGACATTTTCGATCAAAAGGGAGACGCCAATAACCTTCTCCTTTCCGTTTTCAATCGGGAAAAATGAAAGATTGAAATATTCTTCTCCTTTACCCCTGTCAATTTCTTTCTCTTCGATGCGTTGAGGCTGCTTACTTGAGATTGTATTTTCGAAAGCAATTTTAATTTCTTTATCCTTGAGCCAGGGTAAAGCTGAAAAAACATCCTGGCCTTTTTCTAAGCCTTCGAGACGAAATATACCTTTTATTTCTTTATTGTAATGAGTGATCTTTCCAGAACAATCTAACCCGACTAACCCTAAGAATATACTGTCAATAAGGTTAAGGATATATTCTTCAGATAATTTTAGCTCTCGGGTCAGTTGCTCGCTTTCTTTAACCTTATTTTTTAATTCGATATTGATCGCATCGACTTCTTTTTTCTTCGTGTACGCCTCGCCTAAAGCGTTTTCAAGATCAATTGTCAACTTTCGAATAAGCGATGTTATTCTTCTTGAATACAGGTTTGAAATTAAAACAAGTAGAAGAAAAAAAGGGATAAAGACATAGAGAATGATCCGGTTGACTTCTCTTAAAGGGAGAAGAGCTTCTTCCAGATCCATTTCAGAAACAAGAAAAAAATTGGCCTGAGGTAATTTCTTGTAAGCACAAAGAACCTTTTTCCCTCGATAATCGTAATGAGTTTTAATCCCTGCTTCTCCTGTATGGGGATTCCTTTCTTTTTCATAAAAACCCTTATCGATTAAAGGGCTACCACCCAATTTTGTAGGGGAAAGGAGCATTCCTTCTTTATCGACCAGGAAAAGCTCACTTGTTTTTCCCATTTGCAAGTCGAATAGAAGATCATAAAAGTTTTTAAGATTCAAAGAAGCAGCTAAAACTCCAATTATTTGATTATTTTTACTCATCAATGGATGGGAAAGAACCATCACTGGGGTGTTCAAGATATCAGAATAGAATATACCCGAATTGTACGGCTTTCCCTTTTTGGAAATTTTGAAATAGTCTCTGTCTGCGATGTTTCCCTCGAGTTCTTTATTTATAGAAAGAATAATGTTTCCTTCCAAGTCAGCAATAATTAATAAGTCATACCATTCTTTTTCTTGGATAAGGTTATTGAGTAAAGAAGAGAATTTTGCCACCTCCTCGATTTTTTCAATGTCAAGTCTAGAATAAGACCTTAAATCGATTTCCCTATCGTAAAGAAAGGTTTTTATGGTTTTGCTGTTTTCTTTCACCGTATCTGAAAGTCGATTGTAAATCTGATTTTTTATAAGTAATGATGTCTCATGATTAACGATAAAATAAAGCAGCAGAAAAGGACTTACAAACAATATCAAATTAAGGATGGTATTTCGAAAGGTCAATTTTTTGTAATACTTATCTTTTTGAAATTGAGGGGGTAGTTGCTTAAAAAATTTCATATTAGAATTAATTTTATCAAAAAAGATAATGATTTGTAATTTTAATATGCAATCTGAGGGAAATAAATATTTTCAAGAGAGAGTGACCAAGGTATAAAGAAAATAAAATCATTATTATTTTCAAGAGGGTTGAATGGATAGTTTACTTAACTCCATTCTAACATAAAATTCTGTTCCCCATAAGCAAATATTATAGTTCTGAAAAGAGTCAATACCACAGGTGATAATCTTTGGTCCCATCGTCAGACAATCTTTGGTTTCTATATTGTGACCGGCAAGAATTTTATAATCACATAAATCTTTGCCTGGAGAAATAATGGCCAAGGTTCTGTCTCCTCTACTGGTTTTTCTTTTTAAGGGTGATAGACAGGCTATTATCCGGCCGTCGAAATAGACATTAGCGCTGGATATTGTTTTCGGAAAAGGGAACGGAATAACCTGGAAAACTTTGTTTTTGAAATCCAAAATTATTATTTTACAACTTAAATTTTCTTTTTTGCTGCCAGGATAATTATTCGCCTGAGTGATGTCTAAGATTTTTCCCTGGGGATAGGGCTTAATAAGAGAATGCTTCCCGTCAAGATTTTTTATGGTTTTAACCATTCCTCTCTTTATATCCCATTGTTTTAAAGTTTTATCCCGACTTCCTGAGTATATCCGGCCAAAATAGTCTACTGCTAAAGATAAAACTGGTTGATGATGACTTTGACAGACAAGGACATTATTACTCGATAAATCCCAGATTCTGACCGTACCATCCTTATGTCCGGTTATAATCTTGTCTCTTGGGAAAGAAGTAATTACCAGGGCCGGTGAGCTTGTTTTTCCGATGTTGACTGTTTCATTTCTTTCAAAGGAGACATTAGTTAATTCTCCTTTATTGTTTATCAAAAAGATATCTCGACCGAGCAAAGCTATACCAGTATTTATTTCGGTAAAAGTAGAGAATATTCGATTATCGAGGAAGGTTAGAACAAAAACACTTCCTTCTTCCCCAATGCCAGCAATCTGATCCTGGGCATAGAATCGAATTTGCTTAGCTTTTAAATCTTTTATTTCAATAGTTTGAAGAAGAAATGGCTGCTCTATTAGGTTTTCATTCAGATTTGCTCTGAATTTTCTTTCTTCATGAGAGAAAGATTTTGCTTTAGTTCCTGATAGCTTTTCGCTTCTTAAAGTAAAATTTTCTTCCTTGAGAGACAGTTCTTCAGATTTGATTTTTACAGACTCTACTTCTTGTTTAAAGTCGCCAATCCTTATTAAATCTCCCCATGAATCTATTTTTCTCTTTTCGAATAATTCTTTTATTTCTTGACTGTTCAACCGGCAAGATATGGAGTTATCCAAGTCGTATAAGATTACTTTCCCTCCATGATAGAATAATGTGTCTTCAAGAGCTGGTTCCTCGATAAAAGATAAATGAGTTTTCAGGCTTTCCTGAGCAATTTCTCTTTCTTCTAAGTTTAATCTTCTGGTAGAGAAGGTCGCTCTAAAATTGACTTCAACATCAAACTCCTCATTTGAATGAAAAAAGTCAATTATTTTTTGAAAATAGTATAAATCGCGGCAGCCATCTAAGATGATTAATTTTTTATTTGAGTTCTCCTGAAGGAATTGTTTAAAGAACTCGTCAGGATTATCTTCTTCTTCAGAAAGAGGATAATCCTGATAGTAGACCGGGTCGATATGTTTTTTTAGCCATTTTATTCCTAGAATCCTGTTAAATATTTTTTGGTCTTCTTTTCTGTCCCGCATCAGATAAAGTATTTCATTTGCTTTTAAATCGCCAAATCCATTAATAATGGAGTTGCAAAAGTATGTCTTTCCAGTACCTGAGTCTCCGTTGACGGCTATAAGCACTCTCCTTTTAGATTTAAGCAAATAATGCAGTGTTTCGGAGAGTTCGTATAATCCTCTCTGGGCTGGCTTTAGACCCAAGATGCTGATTGCCCCAGTATCATAAAGGTAAAGGGAATGGGTAAATTCAGGCATGTCAATTTTTCTTAGAGCACTCACAGCTTCCTCAAAGATTTGTTTGTTCTTGATTTTTAGCAATTTTAAGAGAGTAATGACGATATCGGCACTCACTCCTCCAAATTTTTCTTTTTGAGCTTTTCCTATTTCTCCAAGTGCCCAGGCTAAATAGGTTTTTAATTTTTCCGAGGAATGTTCTGCATATTTAACCAAAATTGGTAGAGATTGAATCGAATCCACGCCAATTTTCCCCAGAGCCCAGATTGCTTCTTCTTTTTGTTCAAGCAAAAGACAGATTTTCCTGTTTTTTTGGCAGGAAGAAGCAATTTCATCCGGTTTTTCCAGAATTTGGGTTATAATCTTGACTGCTTTCTTTTCTTTTAAATTCCCGAGAGTATAAATCAAATTTTCTCTTATTTTTGAGTAGTGGATGGGGAAAAAGCCAAGGGCTTTTAACAAGGTTTCAGTTGATCGAGGGTCTTGGAGGATACTGAGAATGACTGAGGCATTATACTGGATACCGCTTGAAATATCGATCCTGTTATCCATCAACAAATTGAGACAGGGAATCAAAAGAGCAGGAGAAGTCAAAGAGACGATACCCATGGACGGATGAATTTTTTCGATGATTAAAGAATAACTTTCTTCTTTTTGCAAGGAGTCTTTTGCTTTTTCGAGGAGGTGACTTATTGTTTTATTTAATTTGTCTTCTTCTGATATCATCTTAGGTATAGATTCTATGAGTTCAGGAGATGTTTTTTTTAATTTATTTAAGATATCAAAGATAAATTTTTCATTTTCTTTTCCAAGCGACTGTTTTTTTAAGAAATTATTTAAAGCTTGAAGCTTTTTTTCGTATATTTGTTTCTGAGCTTTTGCTTTTAAATCCCAATCAGGAATAAATGATTTTGTGTTAAGCCGGATAGCTTCATAATGGAGTAGCCACGACAGCATATCCAGAATGATTAAAAAAGGATAGAATTTTTTTGGGCGTCTTGAAGAAGAATAAAATTGAATTATTGCCTCATCAATTTCATCCTCTGTAAGGTTGCTCTGTTTAGTTTTGGGTCTTTCCGAAAGCGATAATTTTATTTTCTTGGTTATTAGCCAGGAATTATCTTTAAAGAAAGGCAAAAATGTATTCTTGATAAATAAGTCAAAATTTTTCTCTGTAAGCTTCCACATTCGGAAGAGAATTTCATTTGAGGTTCGATCCTTCAGAGTTCTTGGATGTTTTTTCCATTGCCCCTTTGAGTTGAGGTGGGTGAATTTTTTCGGCTCGAATTCCTCAAGAATAATCCTTCCAGCCTGGACTAAATCTTTAAGAGATGGACGATTTAGCAGCAATTTTTTCATGGATAAAAAACAGGTTTATCCTATTTTGAAAGGATAAGGCCTTTCAGATCTTCTTCTAAATTGATAGGTTCGATCCAGAAAAGTAAGCCTTTATGATAAGGGTCTTTTCTCAAAAGAGAATAGTCTTCTTTCAAACTTTTGTTTATTTTGACTACTCTGCCAGAAGCAGGAGACCAGATTTGATGGTTGAATTTTTCAGCATCAGTTATTTTAGCACATACTTCTCCCTGAGTAATGTTGTCATTCTCCTTGGGGAATTCAAGATTGGTAATGACTCCAACATTTTTAATAAAGTCAAAAACAATACCTATAGAAACGAAGTTTTCTTTTTCCAAGCGAAGCCATGTATGCCCGATCATATAATAGATACCGTCCGGCATCTTGATTTCAGAGGGTTCTTTTTCGCCTTGTTCTTCGCTTTCTAATTTTTTAAAAGCTCTGAGAACCAAGCTTCTTAGGTCATCAGGAGTAAAAGGTTTAGGGATGTAATCAAAAGCGCCGATTTTAATAGATTGAACCGCTGTTTTTATAGCAGGGTATCCAGTAATCATGATGACATTAACTTCTGGCCTTTTCTTTTTTAATGACTTTAAGAGGTCTAAGCCGCTAATTCCAGGCATCATCAAATCAGTGATGATCAAATCATAATGTTTTTCTTTTTCTTTTTTAAGAGCTTCTTCCCCGCTCAGGGCAGTATCGACTTCATAATTTTCTGTTACAATAGCCTGACGGATGCTCTTACAAACGGAAATTTCGTCGTCTACTACCAGAATTTTTTTCTTGTTTTGTTTCATTATTGCCTCCTTAATCATTCGTTTTTTATTACGATATAGGAAAACTGATGGTGAATACAGATCCCTGGTCCTGTTCGCTTTTTACTTTGATATTTCCCTGATGCTGCTTTATAATTCCATAACTTACTGCTAATCCGAGGCCAGTACCGCTTTTTTTAGTTGTAAAAAAAGGATCAAACAATTTATTTATATTTTTTTGGGGAATACCGATTCCTTTATCATAGAATGTAACTTCAATATTTTTTTTCTCCTTTGAAAAATCACTGGTAATGGTTAAAATGCCGCCTTTTGGCATTGCATCTGAAGCGTTAATCATGAAGTTCCAAAAAACCTGTTGAATTTTATTTTTATCAAGCTTTATCTGAGGTAAATTCTGATTTAGTTTTTTTATTATTCTTATATTTTGAAAAGATGCTTGGTTTTTAAGGAGTTGGAGTGTACGGTTAATGATTTTATTAATGTCTTCATAAGCTTTCTTGGGAGGTTCTTGTCTGGAAAATTCAAGCAGTCCTTTGACAATATTTGCACACCTCGATGTTTCATCAGCTATTAAGCTTAGATTTTCATAAAAAGTATGGTTTGTTTTTATCTTTTCCTTCATTAGGTAGGTATTGATGAGAATGGATGTCAGGGGATTGTTAATTTCGTGAGCCACACCTGCAGCTATTTTACCCAGGGATGCTAATTTTTCCGATTGAACCAAGGAATCCTGCATTTCTCGCAACTCCTTTGTCCTCTCTTCAACTCTTTTTTCCAGAGTTTTACCCCAATGTATAAGCTTTTCATTAGCTTTTTTCAGGTTTTCAGTCATCTGATTAAAGGATTGAGCTAACTGGCCTATTTCATCCCGAACGCTTATTTCAACCTTAGTGTTTAAATCTCCTTGAGCTATTTTGTTGGTGGCATAAACCATTCCTCTGAGAGGCTGAATTATTGTCGAGGTTATAAAAAAAAGCATGATGAGAAGGATAACAACGCAGATAATAGCCATGACTGTAAAGGTGATCATAACCTTATTTCTTAAATCAATATAAGGTTTTTCAAGCATTCCCACATAGAGGATGCCAATTATCTTCCCTTCAATATTTTTTATGGGTTCATAAGCAGTAAGATACCAGTCATTGACCACGAAAGCCCTGTGAAGCCAGGTCTTTCCCTCCTTTAATACTGCCTGATTAACCTCTCTCGAGACACGGGTGCCGATAGCTCTTTGACCATTAGTTTTTTTGACATTGGTAGATATTCTTAAGTCGTGCTGAAAGATAGTAGCTGTGCCAATTTCCGCTCCTTTATATTTTTCTCCTTTAAAAACAATCTCTTTAACTTTGTCTACAATTTCATAGTTCTGATTGAGGAGGATTCCTCCATATAGAACGCCTAACAAAGTTCCATTTTTATCTTTAACAGGTGAGGCAGCTTTAAGCATCATTCCATCCTCTTCATGTTCTTTAGGCCGAGGGGCTGCTTTTGGAGTAGGTATAATTTTTAAATAAGCTCGGCCAGCCAGGCCTTTTCCTTCTTTGATCAATTCTTCTCTTGGAATAATCTGGGTTGCCGATATTGTTTTGCCCTTCAGTGCTTGCCTGACCAGGGAATCTTTTGATTGGTCATCTCCCCATATTTCAGGTTGAGCAGTCCTGAGGATTACTTTGCCCTGAGCATCAGTCAGGGTTAAAACATCCAGATTAAACTCAGTTCGAACACTGGTGAGATATTTTCCAAGAATGTCTTTTTCGTTTTGTTTTATGGCTTTCTGGATGGATTCATGGGTAGAATTAAATCGGACAATGTCTCTTAAGTCGTAAAGTCTTTCATTATAGACCATCCTGGCTGAAGCCAAGTCATGCTTGACTTTGGCCTGGGCGAGAGAAAGAATTGTTTTGTGTTCGAGCCTTGTTCCAAAAATTAAACTTAATATTCCTCCGAGACAAATGACTATGAGAAAGCTCAGGATCAATTTGGCTCTTAAAGGAAGGTTGAGAAAGGCTCCGATAGATTTTTTGAAAAACATTGTTATAAAAGGAAGTAATTCATCTCAAAATTATTATACTTATCAAAGTTAGATTAAATCCACAAAAAAATTAAAAAATAAACTTGACATAAAAATTATATTATGGTTTTATTATTTAGTCAATTGATTTTATCGACTAATAATTACTGATGAAACTATCAACTAAAGGAGAATATGCAAGCAGAGCAATGCTGGAATTATCTCTTCACTACGGTGAGGGGCTCCTTCATATTCGGGACATTTCCGCTGCCCAAGATATTCCAGAGCGCTTTCTTGAGCAGATTCTGCTCTTATTGAAAAGAGCTGGGTGTTTAAGGAGTAAAAAAGGTCCAAATGGCGGTTATTATTTAGCAAAACCTCCTTCAGAAATTACGGTTGCTGAAGTGGTTCGGGTCATGGATGGTCCGCTGGCACCTATTGATTGTGTGAGTGTCACAGCTCATGAAGTATGTCCGAGAGAGGATTTTTGCGGTTTAAGATGGCTCTGGAAAGAAGTGAGAGATGCAGTAGCTGAAATTATGGAAAGAACAACTTTTGAGGATTTAGCCGAGAAGACGAGGAGTGCTAAATACAAGAGAAGGAGAAAATAATTTAAAAAATTTTGAATATTAATTGATATAGTTTATAGAGAATATCATCTAAGGAGTGCACATGGAAATTCTCGAATTTTCAGTCTTAATCATTGTTTTAGCTTTTATTTGTGAGTATGTTGATTCTTCTCTGGGAATGGGATACGGAACAACTCTGACTCCTCTCTTGCTCATCATGGGTTATAACCCCCTTCAAGTTGTTCCAGCAGTGCTGTTATCAGAGCTTATCACTGGCTTAAGTGCTAGTTTCTTCCACCACAAGTTAAAAAATGTTAATTTCAAGATTGGAGCGATTGACTTTAAAATTGCTATGGTCATGGCGGTGTGCAGTATTTTTGGCACTGTAGCTGCAGTTATGGTTGCTCTTAATCTACCAAAATTTTATGTTAAGCTTTATATTGGGGTGCTTGTTTTAAGCATGGGAGTGCTCATCCTTGTTACCCTGAATCGAAATTTTAAATTTTCCTGGAAAAAAATTACATCTCTCGGGCTTTTAGCAGCTTTTAACAAAGGAATAAGCGGAGGTGGTTATGGGCCGCTGGTAACCAGCGGACAGATTATGTCCGGAGTGAAATCCAAGAATGCCATTGGTATTACTTCTTTGGCTGAGGGTTTAACCTGTTTGGTGGGTGTTATAACCTATTTAATCTTTACCAACCATATTATTGACTGGTCGCTTGCTCCTTCATTGGTTTTAGGAGCGATTCTCTCTGTTCCTTTGGCCGCTTTCACCGTCAAAATAATGAAGGGCAATTATCTCAGAGTAATCGTTGGTATAGCTACTTTGTTCTTAGGGATATTTACTCTCGGGAAAATAATTTTTTAACTAAAATTTTTCTTTCCTTTATTAACATAATATTTCTTTTAATTTTTCCAGGCTTATTTTTGCCCCGCTTATGATTAAAACCACATTTTTATTTTCGAATTTCTCCCTGACCTTGATGAAGGAAGCGACTGAAAGAGCTGCAGCACCTTCGATTAATATCTGATGCTTGTCTAAAAAGAGTTTAATGGCTTCTTTAATTTCATTTTCTGTGACAATTATGTAATCATCAACATATTTTTTACAAATATCAAAGGTAATAGCGCCCTTCTCGATTCCACCGGCTGTTCCATCTGAAAGAGTTGCCTTTGATTCCATTTCTATAATTTTTCTAGCTTTAATTGACTCATACATAACGGGGGAATTTTTTGGTTGACAGCCGATTATTTTAATGTTTTTGTCTGAGGATTTTAAATACCCGGCAATTCCAGAAATCAACCCGCCTCCTCCGATAGGAGCAAGAATAGAATCTATCTTTTTTATTTGACTTGTTAATTCGATTCCAATTGTTGCCTGGCCGCCAATAATTTTTGGGTCGTTGTAGGGAGAAATAAATTCCAGATTGTTTTTTTCTGCTGTTTTTTTAGCAAAAGCCTCAGTTTTGACACAATCAGTCCCAAAGAACTTTAAATCTGTTTCATAATAACTAAGGGCTTTAATTTTTGCTTTGGAGGTACATTCAGGTAAATATATGGTTCCCTTAAGACCCAATTTTTTGAGCCCATAAGCAAAGGCTGCACCATGATTTCCTGATGAGGCGGTAATGACACCTTTTTCTTTATCTTTTTTTAACAGGGAGAGTAATTTATTCATGGCTCCCCGTAATTTGAAAGAGCCGGTTATCTGGATATTTTCAAGTTTGAGAAAAACCTTGCAATTTCCCAGTTGGCTTAAATAAGGTGAATATTCAAGAGGCGTATTCCTGATATACTTCCTTATTCTATTTTCTGCTTTAACAGCCTCTTTTTTGATGTCTGTACTTATTGTTTTATCTTTATTATTCATCCAGAATATCCTTTTCTAATTCTATCATAAATATTTTTTTATTCTATCTGCCTTTTAAATTGACTTCATGTTTTTTCTTTGCTATATGTTAAGTTAGTTTGGATAATAAAATAAAGGTGAAAGGGATAAATTTTTTTTTCAGGAAAAAATAAATACCTAAGCTTAAATTTAAAAAGGAGGTTAAAATGATTTCTTTTCTCAAAAAAATTCCTTTTGTTTTAATAATGGTCTTTTTCATTTCAGCAGGTACTGTTTGGAGCGGCGAGGTTATTCAGACTCAGGAAAGTGATAGTTGGGAAGGAGTTGAAGTTGATTTATTAAGTCTTAAGATTAAGAACAATATTGTTACAGTCAAATTTAAACTGAGAAATACTGGTTCCGAAGAACAAAGACCTAAAATTTTTTATGATTCTTGCTTCATTATGGATGAAACAAATCAGAAGAAATATTATGCTCTTAAAGACTCTGATGGTTTTTTCATTGCAGGCCCAGTGTCTGATGAGAATAGGGGAGGGAGATTCTGGTTTGGTATTCAACCTGGAAAATCAAAAGGCATGTGGATAAAATTTCCTGAACCTGCGGATAATCCAGAAACCATCACTATTTCCATCCCGGGAGTGTTTCCTTTTGAAGAGATTGAATTAAAAAAGTAGCGTTTTAACCAATGAAAAGTAAAAAATTCCTGTTTATTCTCCTTTTAACTGTCATTTTAGCCTCAACTCTCTTTTGCTTAACAAAACCAGCCCAAGAGGAAGAGGAGGTAGTCATTCCTCCTGAAGCTCATAAAAATGCTATCAAAGCCCTGAAAGCTCTCGGGCCAAATAGAGGAGCAAAAGAAATCGATTACCGTGTGGTCAAGATTGAAGGAGTAGTTCTGGGAATTGAGGCAAGAAGCGAAGAGATTCAAGCAGCCTTAAAAGATTTAGGAGCAAAGGAAACAGAAACTGGCTATCAAATTGACCTTCCCGGGGATATCCTCTTTGATTTTGACAAATGGGATATTCGCACTGATGCAGAAGAGACTTTAAAAAAAGTAGGAGAAATCATCAAGGCTTATGAAAGTCCGAAGGTTGTGATTTCCGGCCATACAGATTCTAAAGGTTCGGAAGAATATAACCAGAAGCTTTCTGAGAAAAGAGCTGAATCAGTGAAAAATTGGTTTGCTAAAAAAGCCAGGATAAACCCAGAAATAATGGAGACAATCGGTTACGGCGAATCTAAGCCAGTAGCTCCTAATACCAATCCTGATGGTTCTGATAACCCGGAAGGAAGAGAGAAAAACAGAAGAGTTGAGATATTTATTAAGAAGAAATAAAACTAGGCTAGAGTTTTCTTAAAGGATATTTACTGGAGAACAGACAATTCTTTGAAGATGAAAAAATAAGCTTCAAGCAAGATAAGTAGAAACTTAAAAAAAGGCCAGTACAACAGAAAGAGCCTCAAACCTCCAGCCTTTTGAATTTTATTTTATACTTTGTCCCTTTTCTTCTGTCTAATTTAATCTTACCCTTAAGTTGATCTTCAACTAAAATAAAAATCAGAAGTAAACCTAACGATTCTGTTCCTCGAATATCTAAATCTTTGGAGAAGCCTATACCGTTATCACTAACGATCAACTCAATTTCATTATCGTCAGTTGGATGAAGGGAAATCTCTATTTTGCCTTTCCCTTCCCATGATGGGGGAAAAGCATGTTTCAGGGCATTAGATACCAACTCGTTGATAATCAAGCCGCATGGAACTGCTATATTGACATCGAGAAAAGAACCCTCAACTTTGACCTTTAGAGCAACTCTTCCCGGATCAGTTTCATACGATTGATACAGACTTTGGGCTAAACTCTTGATATATCCAGCAAAATCAATCCTTGCCAGATCCTTTGATCCATAAAGTTTTTCATGAACAAGGGCCATGGACCGAACACGATTCTGACTTTCCCTGAACATCTCGAGAGCCTGCTTATCCTTGATATGTCGAGATTGAAGATTCAGCAGACTGGAAACGATCTGCATATTGTTCTTGACTCGATGGTGAATCTCTTTGAGAAGCACCTCTTTCTCCTTGAGTGAAGCCTTGATCTGCTCCTCGGCGCGTTTTCGTTCAGTGATTTCTTGTTGAAGTTGTTTATTGGTGATTTTTAGCTCAGAGGTGCGTTCTTCGACCCGATTTTCAAGTTTGTCGTGAGCTTCTTGTAATGCTTCTTCGGCTTTCTTGCGTTCAGCAATCTCTGCTTGCAGTTTAGTTGTCCGCTCCTTCACCAGCTCTTCGAGGTGTTCGCGATATTTTATCAATTCTTCTTCGGCACGCTTACGTTTTATCGCATTCTCTACAGTTACTGACAAAGTTTTAAGGTAATTACCTTCTGTATCCTTTATAAGATAATCATAGGCGCCTGACTTCATCGCTTTAACAGCTATTTCTTCATCGCCGGTACCAGTGACAATAATAAAAGGAAATGTTTCCACTTTGTCAAACAAATCGAAAGCTGTACCGTCTCCGAGCCTATAATCCAACAATACAGCGTCGAATTTTTCTTCTTCTAAAAACTTTTTGGCTTCTTTGACTGATTCGGCAATGATATAGCTGAAAGGTAGGTTTTCCTCGTTGGCAAACCGCTCAAAGGCCATCTGATCAATTTCATCGTCTTCAACGATAAGGATTTTTCTTTTTTTGTTCTCCATTTTTTAACCCTCCTCTGGAAGTTTTCTTAAAGTCCAATACAGATCTATTGCTCTAACTGTTTCCACAAATTGATGATAGTCTACAGGCTTAAGCATATAACCCGCAACTCCCAGATAAAAATATTCACCCTACTGTCCTTCACGAGGAGAATAGGTTTCTTATATTTCATCTTTTCATCCTTTCTTAGGCAATGTAAAGAAGAAGGTACTTCCCAGACCGAGTTTTGATTCCACCCAGATTTTCCCTCCATACAGCTCCACAATCTTCCTTACAACGGAAAGTCCTACTCCTGTGCTTTCGCGTTTATGGTGGGATTCTAATGTTTGGAAAATCTGGAATATTTTATCGTAATATTTCTCCTCAATCCCAGGCCCATTATCTGAAACACTGAACTTCCAAAAAGAACCTTCATCAACACAGCTTATTTTTATTTCTCCCTTTGGTTTGTCCATGTATTTTATGGCATTGCTTATCAGGTTTTGAAATACCTGCTCAATCCGGACTCTGTCGGTCCGAACCACTGGCAATTTATTCTCGATTGTTACCTTGATATTATCCGGAGGGGCGAGGTTGTCTATGACCTCTGTTACCACACTGTTTAGATTGACTTCTTCTTCCTTTCCCATGAGACGCCCGGCTCTTGAATACTGGAGGATGCCGCCTATGAGATTATCCATACGCTTGACCCTGCCCGTAAGAAGGTTCATCTGTTCCTGGCCATCTTTATCAAAAGCATCAGCATAATCCTTTGAGATCCAGGTGGCCAGTTGGCTGACAGCACGGAGAGGTGCTTTTAGGTCGTGAGAAACAATATGGGCAAAATCTTTCAGTTCGTTATTTACAGCTTCCAGTTCTTCTATGGTCTTTTTAATTTTTTCTTCAACTTTCTTCCGCTCAATGATTTCTTTTGTAAGTTCCATATTGGCAGCTTTAATCTCGCTTGTGCGTTTTTTTATCCGGTTTTCCAGTTCTAGTTTATGTTTCTTTAATTGTCTTACCCGCAGCCTATGAATCCCTACTCCTGAGAAAGTAACACCAACGGCGAATATAAAGTAAAACCACCAGGATTGATAAAAATAGGGCTTTAAGTAGAAGTCAAAGGAAGCTGCGGCTGTATTCCAGACACCATCATTATTGCAGGCAATTACTCGGAAGTGATAGTGGCCTGGAGGGATATTGGTGTAATATGCAGTCCGACGTGTGCCCGCGTCATGCCAATCACTGTCAAAGCCTTCTAATTTATACTTAAAAAGGACCTTTTCAGGTACTAAAAAACTGAGTCCAGTATAGTAAAACTCAAACTTTTTCTTGCCTGGTGAAAGCCGGATTTTTTCATCCAGGTCAATGGATTCATTGTCAATAAGGACTTGCTCAATTAATACTGGTGGTGGCTGCTCATTTCTTTTTATATTTTCCGGGTCAATCATGGCCACCCCTTT
>Ga0209986_10002188_pt1 | contig 18153 bp, 21 predicted proteins | sample BlataG_FD_183168 | JGI IMG/M metagenome (GOLD analysis project Ga0209986, IMG submission 183168) | Deep subsurface microbial communities from Black Sea to uncover new lineages of life (NeLLi) - Black_00105 metaG (SPAdes) (version 2) | ecosystem: Environmental > Aquatic > Marine > Oceanic >...
GTTTTGGTGCATTCATCGTACTCTAGCCTTGTTGAATATTTGATTTCAACGAACTGACACAAGGTTTAAAAATAAAAGAGGGAATGTAAAAATGATAATCGAATATAAACGAGATAAATTTGTAAGGTAATGAGGTATGACTGAAGAAATAAAAATTTTTGGAACATCTGCAGAAAAAGGAAGATGGATCTTCGTTGCACTTGGATTAACAATAAATCTGTGTCTTGGCAGTGTCTATTCATGGAGTGTTTTCAGAAAGCCATTGGAACAATTATTCAGTGCAGGCGCAACTGAAAGCGGATTGCCATATATGTTCTTTTTAGCATTTTTTGCAATATTGATGCCAATAGCAGGAGGGCCCTTGGATAAATACGGACCTAGAGTCATAACTATATTGGGGGGAGTAACAGTTGGTTTTGGCTGGATATTGGCCAGTTTTGCATCAAGTATGACTATGTTAGCTGTGAGTTATGGTATAATCGCTGGAGGAGGAGTAGGTATAACATATGGGGGACCAATTGCGGTATCAACAAGATGGTTTCCAGATAAAAAAGGCTTGGCAGTTGGTCTGACATTAGTAGGTTTTGGACTATCTCCATTCATAACTGCACCCTTGGCCAGAATGTTTATTGATTTATACGGTCCTCTTCAGACATTTGGAATTTTCGGAGCAGTCTTCCTCGTACTTATTGTTTTATTAGCGATTCCCCTGAAGTTTCCATCTGCTGGATGGAAACCTGCCGGATGGACACCATCTAAAGCGGCCATTACTACCGTAGATGTGGGTACTTCTAAAATGCTGAAAACTCCAACCTTCTATGGATTGTGGTTGTGTTATACAATTGGAACATTGGGTGGGCTCATGGCGATAGGTATATCAAGTCCAGTCGGACAGGAAATTATTAAATTGGCTCCACAAACAGCGGCAATGACAATCTCGATCTTTGCTGTATTCAACGGGATAGGAAGACCGATATTCGGTTGGCTTACTGATAGACTCACCCCGAGACATTCAGCGGTAATATCCTTTGTTATAATATTCTTAGCTTCAATAGGAATGTTAAATGCCGGCGAAACAAAAGTTGTTTTATACATACTGTGTTTCTGTTGCTTCTGGTTGTGTCTGGGTGGATGGTTAGCAATAGCTCCCACTTCTACAGCAATATTCTTTGGAACTAAACACTATGGTAAAAACTATGGGATAATGTTTACCGCATATGGTGCAGGTGCAATATTAGGAGGATTAATATCTGGAAGAATTAGAGATATATTTGGAAGCTACATCTATACTTTCTATCCAACAGCTGTACTCGCTGTTATCGGAATAGTAATTGCGATCCTTCTATTAAAATCATCTAAAAAGGATGCAGATACTATTAATTGAACAGAAATAGAACTTGAGTAAATTTTTGTATGAAAAATTTTCTTTTCTCTTTTTTATGTCACCAAAAACACTATCCCTATCAAAATAAAAACAATCCCTCCTATCTTCGATAATATCTTCTCGTTTACTTTTGTTGAAATAAACCTGCCGAGGTATATCGCCATTATAGATAGGAGAGTTAAAGATATCATGACCCCAATAAGAACAAGAATCGGATTATATCTCGCTGCAAAGAGTCCTGACGCTATCTGAGTCTTATCTCCCAACTCGGAGATAAGAATTAAGGTAAATCCTGAGTAAAATGGTTTCTTCAGATCATGACTCTCTTTTTCCCGTCTCACGTGCATGAACGCTATTAAACCAAAGAGTATAAATATCACTCCAGAGATTGTTTTAATGAGATTCATAGGCAGTACTCCTGTTATGTAATCTCCTGCCAGAACTGCTGCTCCGTCTGCAAGAAGAAAGGCCAGTATTATACCTGATAACAACTTGAGATGCTCTTTTGTTTTTGTCGAGAGCAGAAAAATCGCGATCTGTGTTTTATCCCCTAACTCTGCAATTCCAATAACTATCATGGGGATAAGCAAATCCTGCAGCATAATTTTCCTCTTTTTTTATAGTTATATATGCTTTGTCAGTAAATCTAAAAAACTATTTAAAGAAAAAGCTGAATCTTATCTTATGATTATTGGGACAGAAAATTTGTCAAAGTATTACGATCATATTCCTGCTATCAAGGGATTATCAATAAAAATAGAGGAAGGTGCAACAGGTTTACTTGGACCTAACGGAGCTGGAAAATCCACGCTTATACGTGTATTACTGGGATTATTACAGCCTTCTTCTGGAGATGGCACCGTATTGAACTTTGATATAAAAAAAGAAGGAATTAAAATCAGAGAAAAGATAGGTTATATGCCTGAACATGACTGTCTCATTGAAAATATGACTGCAGTTAATTTTGTGACATATATGGGCGTTATAAGGGGGCTACCAAAAGATGATGCATTGCAGAGAGCCCATGAAACACTGTACTATGCTGGTATAGGGGAAGAAAGATACAGAAAAATAAAGGAATACTCCTCAGGCATGAAACAGAGAGTAAAACTTGCTCAGGCACTAGTTCATGATCCAGAGATTCTATTTTTAGACGAACCTACAAATGGTATGGATCCTTTTGGTAGAGATGAAATGCTTGTAATAATAGAGGATATATCCAAAAAAGGAAAAAATGTCCTTTTATCCTCTCATATACTCCCAGATGTAGAAGAGGTCTGCGACAAAGTTATCCTGATAAACAAAGGAGAACTCGTAGTAGAAGGACGTATAAGTGATCTTCTGGAAAATAAGAATATACTCGAGATAAGAGTAAAAAAAGACCCTGAGATCCTTTTGAAAAACATGGAATGTAAATATGAGATATTTGGAAACACAATAAAAATAAAGGATTATCCAGATAATATTTATTCTAAACTTCTAAAAAATGCAGCAGAAAACAATATTCAGATCAGATATATATCAGATGTTAGAAACTCATTGGAAGATCTTTTTGTAAATCTTTTAGGTGATTAAATGGCTATATATACTCAAGATTACAGAAAATGGAAAGGAACATATAGAAAGAGACCATATAAGATCTTGGGTATAATTCATTTTGGAATAAAAAGAGTCTGGAGCAGTAAATGGGTAAAAATTTGTTTGATCTTAGGATGGATCCCTACTATTTTCTTTATTGTACTTTCGATATTATTTAGCCCCTTTATAACTGCGCTCTTTTCTGAAGGCATGAATCAATTTTATTTTAATTTTTTAAATCTACAGATAATATGGACTATTTTACTTACAGCTACTGCAGGCTCCTCTCTGATATCCGAAGACATAGAGAATAAAAGTATAACTCTCTATTATTCGAGTCCCATAGAAAAGATAGACTATTTTCTCGGTAAATTTGGGATCATAGGAACTTTTATTTCTTTGGTAACTGTTTTGCCGTCAACTGTTCTGTACTGGGTATTGAATTTGGTGTCAAGTACACCTGTTAGAGAAAATTTATGGATATGGGGCGCATCTGTACTCAGTTCTTTCTTGATCATAGTATTTTTAGGTATACTGATCCTCTCTTTATCTTCACTTACAGACAATAGTAAGTACGTAGGTGCTTCATTCTTTGGTCTTATCTTTGGCAGTAGCGTTATAGCAGGAATTTTATATGAAGTCACAAATAATAAATGGGCAATTTTAATATCTCTTTTAGAAAATCTGAATATAATAATGGAAAAGATCTTCAAAATTGCACTGGAAAGACCCATAGAATGGTACTACTCTTTTTCATTGATCCTTGGAATGACAATTCTCTTTGGAGTTTTTTCTTATCTAAGATTAAGAAAATTGGAGTTGAGCGAATGATTATTCAGACAAAGAACCTCAGTAAATGGTATGGTACTGTTCTTGCATTGAACGATGTAAGCATAAATGTTGAAGAAGGGATAACTGGGTTGCTTGGTCCGAATGGAGCTGGAAAATCTACATTTTTGAAGATAGCTATAGGGTTTATAAAGGAAAATAAAGGTGATATTAAAGTTCTCGGAATGGACGTATGGGACAATACAGAGCTGAAAAAGAGAATAGGATACTGTCCTGAGAATGATGCATTTTATTCATTCATGACAGGATATGATTTTTTAAAAACTATGGGTAGATTGAACAAAATAAAAGACTTTAAGAGGATAAACAAAGTCTTGAAAGAAGTAGATCTGTGGGATGACAGGAACAGAGTAATCTCAGGGTATAGTAAAGGCATGAGACAAAAGTTGAAGGTCGCACAGGCATTGTTGCATGATCCAGATCTTCTTTTTCTGGATGAGCCTTTATCTGGAGCTGATCCGATAGCGAGAATAAAAATAATGGAAATAACAAAGAAACTGGTAGAAGATGGTAAGAACATAATCGTTTCATCCCATATACTCCATGAAGTGGAGAGAATGGCTGACAAAGTACTTCTGATAAACAAAGGCAGAGTTCTGGCAGAAGGAAAGATACATGAGATAAGAGAGGCTATAGACAAGTTTCCTCATTCAGTAAAACTTTTAACCAAAGAAAAAAGAAAACTGGCAAAATTACTCATAGGTTATGATTTTGTGGAGTCTATAAAGCTTCTAGAAAATGGCATAATATTAAAAACTCCAAGACCTGACATATTTTATTCAGAACTTCCAAAAATACTCATAAAGAATAGTTTAGAAATTACCCATCTCAGTTCTCCTGATGATAATTTAGAGTCAGTTTTCAGATATTTGGTGAGGTGAGAGAATGTTTGATATAATCATATTAACTCTGAAACAAATTTATAAAAGCAAAAAAACATACATTCTTGGGATTTTCCTATTTTTACCATTGATCTTGGGGATGTACTCCATAAAACATAACGAAAATGGAATTGTGGTTTTTTCTGACATGATATATATATTATATCTCCAGCTTTTTATTCTTCTAATAACTTTGATATTTGCAACCTCTCTGATCGGTGACGAGATAAGATCTGGTAAAATCGCTTTTTTAACTACAAGAGTTTCAAGAAAAACGATAGTTATAGAAAAATATGTAGGATATCTCATATCAGTATCCTTAGTTTTTTTGATACCTCTTATTACTACTTTTGTAGTATTACATATATATGCTCCTGAAGACATACCCGTAAAAATTCTTTTTTCTTATATGCTGATAATATTCCTGGCTATTGCAGCTTACGGAGCATTTTACCTTTTTATAAGCCTGATTATCTCAAGACCTCTGATGTTTGGACTTTTCTTTGCTTTTATATGGGAGATAATAGCATCTAATATCTCTGAACGACTCTCCAAATTTACAATAATGCATTATCTAAAATCAATTTCTTATAAACTGATAAAATATGGGGACGCACAGCATGTAAGTAATCCTTCAAATTTTAATTACTCTCTATCTATCCTCTGCATCCTCTGTATTATCACAGTATTTCTATCTATAATAATATTTAAGCAAAAAAGTTTAGAGTGAAAAACATGAAAGAATTTTTAATAATCATACTCGTTTTGGTAGGGTCTCTAAATCTGGAAGCGGAGAATATTTATGAGAAATATTTTACAGATCATGATTTTTCCAGAGATGACACGATAACTCTCTGTTATGAGAGTCTTTTCTTCTTGTATTTATATAAAGAAGATCAAAACCCTGATCTTTTGAAAAAAGGAGAAGATTGTTTAAGTTTGATTATCGAGAAACAAAAAGAGAATGGAGAGATAACAAATGAACCTAACGTAAATCCGAAGCTGTATACTGGTATAGGTATCTGGGCTCTTTCTTTGGGATATGAAATCACTAAAAAAGAAAAATACAAAGACTCTGCCCTGAAAGGGGGCGATTTTTTAATAGATGAAATAAATGCATGGAAAAAAGCGTACCCCGCAGAGTGTCCAGATGAAAGAAATGAAAATGCGAAACATGAAGGAGAGATGAGGAACTCATTAGAGAATTACTGTTACTCATGTCCAAACGACTGGGGATTGATCTGTGCAGGTTTGGGGAGTATTGTTTATCATATCAGAGAAAAAGGAGAATATTACAACTATGCTTTACTCCTGGGAGATACGCTATACAATATGCAATTAGAGAATGGAGCATGGTATGATGGGTACGCTTTGAAGATACCTACAAGGTGGAATATATCGTCTCATTACGTGACAATGGCGATACTCGGAGAATGGATATGCTATAAAATAACAGATGATCAAAAATACAGAGATTCCCTGGAAGAAGCTCTGCAATGGATGGAGAATATGCAGACAGAAAGAGGAGTTTATGATATTTATATAGATGATCAAAATCTTATTTCGGAGAAAGACAGTTTTGCAGGGCATCCGCAAAATAAATGTGATTTCAGACAGATACAGGGTCAGACTAATGTAAAAAAATATTATTCATCTCCAGAGGAAACTATGCTTGGGGAATACTCGTTATTTTTAGCAGAAACTCTTGCTGAAGACATAGGAATAGTTACCAATAGAGAAGAGAGTTTTGATTATATAAAAAGTAAAAACGGGTACTCAAACTGGTATATCCTTTCACTCGTTTTGAAGGAGAATGAAGATCTGGAGTCGAAGAGAGAGGATATAATTAAGTATGTTCTATTTCTAATAATCTTATCGGGACTGATTTTATGGATAGCAAAGCGAAAGATATAGAAAGGAAAGAGTGGAAAAAAATAGTTGATAGGATACTTGAAAAAGAAAGATGTTTGGTTTTAACCGTGGGATATATAGACACAGGAAAGACGAGTTTTTTAAAGTATGCCTCAAAAAAAATCAAAGAAAATGGAAAAAAAGTTTCTATTATAGATTGTGATGTTGGACAATCGAATATAGGACCTCCGGGATGCATAGGGCTTTTAAATGACAGTGGAAAAAGTTTTTATTATTTCATAGGGGATGTATACCCTTACGATCACTCAAAAGTCATAACAGGATTGTTAGAACTTTTATCAAGGGCAGATTCGTCATACATACTGATAGATACGACAGGTTTAATTTTTGGAAAGGGAAGAAGTTTGAAAAGAGCTAAAATAATGAGCTTGAAGCCCGATTTGATAGTAGCTTTCCAGAGAAATCATGAACTTGAAGGAATACTCAAAAATTTTCCGCAGTACGAGATAATAAGAGAAAACGTGGAAAATGTAGAATTCACTTCAAGAGAAAAAAGAAGGGAGATCAGAAAAAAATTATGGAAAAAACATTTAAAAAACTCGCAGATAAAAGTTTTTAAGCTGAAGGATATAAAATTGAGAAATACTTTTTTCTTTTCCGGAATAGAATCGAGAAAAGATATTATGGAAAAAATTTTGGAAATGAAAGTATACTGGTGCGAGAAAATTCCTGAAGGATTTTTTATTGTTGCAGATGAATACGGGGAACAGGAAAATGCGATCATTCTGAAGAAAGGATTTGAAGAAGGTCTGATATTTGGATTCATAAAAAACGAGATCTGTATTGGCATAGGAATGATTATCAGAATAGATTTTGAGAGAAAGGAGATCTATATTCTCACCAATACTGAAAACGATTTCGAGTTCATAGAGTTTGGAAGGATTAAAATAAATGAAGATGGAGAAGAGATGGGTAGGGTATACAACCTCGTGTACTAAAGTATAATGCCATCCAGCTCCGGATACTTTCTGTTTCTTATAAAAATAACGGGAATAGATTTTTTTCTTAAAGCATGTCTCAGTTTTTTATCATTTGTGCAGACTATGCATCTCTTTTTCTCAGCAAAAGAGAGAATAGAAGTATCCACATTTCCTTTTAATTCCAAAATCTTATATTTATCGATCAATTTTAATGCTATATTTCTCAAAATGGAGTCTTCATTATTCAGATCAATATTTTTTAACTCGTAAATTACATTGGAAGGCATGAAAATCTCAAACTTTTTCTCTATGACAAGATCCAGATCTTCAAAGCTGATTCCAAATTTTAAACAGCTTAAAATAAAATTTGTGTCAAAAATGACAGCTATTCTACTACTCCGTAGCCTATCAGTCTCCATCTTGCTCCAATTCTCCTGCTTACAGCTACTCTGTCATCTTTAGTGGCGCATACGGGAAGCTTTAAACTCAATTCACAGTGCTCTCCTGGGTTTTTCACGATGCCAATAGTTTTTCCAGTGCAAACATTGAGCATCAGCATCTCCTTTCTTTTTATAGGTTCAACATTCAATTCCTTTTCCGATCCAACGACTCTTTCCAGAAGATGAATATTAAGTCTTAACTCGTGCAGCAATAACGGCAGAGTCCCGGGTTTTCCAGCTACGCTGCCTGCCAATGCATCTGCTTTTGTCAGAGAAGGATCAAGTTTTGTGCCTATACCAATTAAACCTCCTGGCCCTACCTCTTTTAAATTTATTCCCAGTGTATTTAACGAAACGATCTCAGAGTCTAAATCCCTGTAAACAATTTTGTTCTGTTCTTTTTTCACTCTTCCAGGTCTTATCTCTATCTCATCTCCTACCCTTATGACTCCGTGTTTTAGACTTCCTCCAATAACCCCCCCAACAAGTTTATCTGGAGTGACTCCAGGTCTGTTTACGTCAAACGATCTTGCTATAAACATTATTGGATCCACTTTTTCATCTCTCTTTGGAGTCGGGATATTCTTCTCTATAGCCTCTATCAAAGCATCTATATTGATAGAATGTTGAGCAGAGATGGGAATTATAGGTGCATTTTCTGCTACAGTTCCCCTCACAAAATCCTTTATTTCCTTATAATTTTCAATAACCCTTTCTCGTGAAACAAGCTCTATCTTATTCTGCGCGATCACAACATTTTTCACGCCTATTATATCAAGACCCATCAGATGTTCCTTTGTTTGCGGCTGTGGACAGTGTTCATTAGCTGCTATCACCAGAACAGCACCGTCAACTAATGATGCCCCTGTTAGCATCGTGGCCATCAATGTTTCATGTCCTGGAGCATCCACAAAAGAGACTTTTCTCAGTATTTCTGTCTCGCCCCCACATTTGGGACATGTTTTCTGCGTAGTGTATTCGTTGCATTTAGGACATTTTCTGAAAACTGCATCTGCATATCCCAATCTTATTGTGATTCCTCTTCTCAGCTCTTCTGAATGTTTATCTGTCCATACCCCCGAGAGAGCTTTTGTCAGTGTAGTTTTTCCATGATCTACATGTCCTATCATTCCGATATTAATCTCTGCCTGTTTCGATTCCATTGAGACATCACTTCTCCTCTTTCTTTGGCTCTTCTTTCTTTTTTGTTACTTTCTTAGGTTTCTTTTCGGTTGTTTCCTCTTTCTTTTTAGCTGCTTTTTTCTTTGGTTTGGACTTCTCTTCTTTAGGCTTCTTTTCTTCAGGTACTTCTTTCTTTAGTTTTGGCTCTTCTTTTTCTTTGATTGCTTTCTTAGGTTCGATCTTTTCTTCAATTATTTCCTCTTTAACTTCAGGTTCTTCTTTCTTCTCAAATGCTTTCTTTGGTTTCACTGCTTTCTTCTTTGGCTTGGGTTTTTCTTCGGTTACTTCTTTCTTAGCTTCTTTTTTAGCCTTTTTAGGTTTCTCTTCCTTGAGCTCCTTTGCTTCTTCCTTAGGTTCTATCTCTTCTTCTGGTTCCTTTGTTACCTTCTTGGGTTTTACAATGAGCTTTGTATTGATCTGGATTATCTCGTCAGTAATCATATTTCCTCTTACCCTTTTTTTTCTTCTTTCTCCATCTCTTTTTGGTTTAAATCCTGCACTTTTTGATAAGAGGATCTTTTTTCTTATAGGCCCATCAATGTCCTTTCTCATAGTAAATCCGTCTTTGTCACTTCCTCCTGTTATAAGAAGATCTCCTTTTATATCAAGCAAGCTTCCTTCTATCATATCCCCTATTTTTTTACCGAGCAAGCTGTTAGCTTTTTCATCTCTCAGCTCTTTTTGTTCGCTTTTCCCATCGGGATATGAAACTACTATCTTTACTTCCATTTTATACGCCCCATAAACTATTTTCTTTTCTTTTAATCTTTAAAAATTCCTCTAATGTTTCTTTCTCAAACTCATCAAGTTCCAATTCTTTCATTTTTCTAAAACTATCTTCTGGTATCTCCACATATAAAACTTCCCCTTCCTCTATCTGCCTTCCTACCGTAACACCCTTGAGAGCTATGGCTATTTCGTCATCCCTTTCTGCAGACGATAAAAACTTATCCTGTGTTTTTATCGAGTTTATCTCCCCGCCAAACTTTCCATCCTCCTTTATCAATGTTAATTTAGGTTTTACCTCTCCTGAAAGGACTTTTACGCCAAGAATGGCAGGTTTAGAAGCTCTAAAAATGTATCCCTCGAGAATCTGGATTTTTCCTGGCCTTATAATGCCCAGCTGTCTTTTAATCTTCTCCTCCTCTCTCTTCTTTTCTAACCACAACTCATAATCCTCGATTATTTTATAGATGACGTTGTCTTTAAAAATTTTAATTTTTTTACTCTTGGCTACCTCTTCAGCCTCTTTCAGGACATCCACATTAAAAGCAACGATCACTCCTTTGTATATATCCTTTTTTTTCACAGAGATAGCTTCAGTAACATCAGTTTTATTTACATCTCCCACGTCTCCTTTTCTTACAGCGAATCCCTTGGATGTAAATATTTTTACCAGTGCTTCTAAACTCCCTAATGTATCTGCCTTTAATATGATCCCTGTATGTTCCGTAGTTATTTTTATCTTTTCTATCTCTTTTTCTACTCTATCAACAATCTCATCCAAGTTTTCATCTGCCACATATACTGGCGAGCCTGCAAGTGCATCCTTAAGGTCTGGCGCCGCCACTTTTATGCCCGCTGCCGCTGAAACAGTTTTTACGTGCTCAAATCTAAATCTCGGATCCCTTATCTCATCGAGAGGCTTCGGTTTTAAGAGACTTCTTATAGTGGTAACAATGATCCCATTTTTTCCCCCGAGAACGATTTTATCTCTGACACCCATTGCCCCATCATATATTATAACATCTATGGTCGTTCCCAGACCTATTTCCTCTTTTACTTCCAAAACATTTCCCCTGGCTGGGCCTTCTACATCTATACTCAACTTTTTTTCCAGAAAACGCTGAGAAAGACCCGATATGAGCATCATGATCTCAGGTATGCCTATACCATATTTTGCTGAACACGGCACTATTGATATCTTTTTTCTAAAATCCTCAACCCTGTCAAACCTATCCGCCTGAAACCCATGTTTATAAAGTTCGCCTACAAGCTCCCAGATCTTATTTTCTAATATCTCCTTCATTGTTTCGTTTTGATCATTGAAAGCCTCTAAAAATGTGTATCTCCTCTTTTTTTTGTTTATTTTAAACTTACCAGCTAAATCTATCTTGTTGGCAGCTATAATAAAAGGAACTTTAAAAGTTTTCAAGATCTCTATGGATTCCAGAGTCTGCGGCTGTATACCCTCATTTATATCTATTATGAGTATAGCAAGATCTGCTAGACTTCCACCCCGCGATCTAAGTGTGGTAAACGCTTCATGACCGGGGGTATCTATAAACAAAACTCCTGGTATCTTTAATTTGACTCCTTTTAAAAGGTCTCCGCATATTTCTTTTATAATCTCCAAGGGTACTTCGGTAGCACCTATATGCTGAGTTATTCCTCCCGCTTCTCTTGAAGCAACTGCGCTACCTCTAATATTATCTAATAATGTAGTTTTTCCATGATCTACATGTCCCAAAACAGATATAATAGGTTGACGGGTTACCATTAAATCACTGTGATATTGTAATCCAAGATCTCCTCTTTTTTAAAGAATAGATTTATTTCTCTCTTTGCTGAGGTCACAGAGTCAGAAGCGTGAACAACATTACACATAAATCGTGGCGTGTTGTATCCAAAATCTCCTCTTATACTTCCTGAAGATGCTTCATCGGGGTTTGTTTTTCCCGCTATTCTTCTCATTATCCCTATTGCTCTTTCTCCTTCGACTACCATCGCTACAACGGGAGCTAAGGTAATGTAATCTATAAGATCTTTAAAAAAAGGTTTCCCCCCATGTTCTTTATAATGCTCTTTGGCTAAATCCTCTGTTATCTGAATCATCTTCATTGCGACAATTTTCATGTTCTTTTGTTCAATTCGCTTTATAGTTTCTCCAGTTAATCCGCGAACTACCCCATCAGGCTTGACCAATACTAACGTTCTCTCCATTTCACTTCACTCTCAGCATTTTTTCCTTTCTGTATGTTTGTGTCCATTTTACTTTTCTAGGCTTTCTTTTTAGATGGATCATGTTTCTTTCGCATTTGGAGGAACAGAAAGTAAATACAGTCCCATCCTTTCTAACGTACATCATTCCAGTTCCTGGCTCGATCTCCTCACCGCAAAATGAACAAGTTTTTGCTCTTGGCATTAGATCACCTCGGGGTCTTTATCTCTCTTGCTTCTCTCTCTGTCTCTCGTAACATAAGAACATCTCCAAGTTTTATAGGTCCTTTAACGTTCCTGGTAAGGATTCTACCTTCATCTCCTCCTGAAAGTATTTTACACTTTACCTGGAAAACCTCTCCCGTAACTCCAGTTCTCACCCTTATCTCTATGACCTCTGCAGGAGTTCCTCGTACTTCAGGCATTTTATCCCTCTACTTCTTCAACTCATTTAGTTTTTTAATTATCTCATCCACGAGCTTTTTTCCTTTTCCGGGATCTACTATACATGCGGAAGCTGTTGGTACATCTATACCGACGGCACCTCCAAGTTCGTCTTTCCTGGGTACATATATGTAAGGCACAGATTTTTCTTCGCAGATCAATGGTATGTGAGCAACAATCTCTTTTGGCTGTACATCTTCTGCAATATAAACAAGAACAGCTTTTCCTCTGTCTATCGTTTTTGTTATTTCATTTGTACCTTTAGCGATCTTTCCTGTATCCCTTGCATTTTCCAATGCCTCATATGCTTTATTTATTAACTCTTTTGGTATTTCCATTTTTTTTCACCTCATCCTTCATCTTTATTATCTGTAGGTGTTAGATATAAAAACTCCGAATCTGAATAAAAACCTATCGGTCTCGGTAGTTATTACATACAGCTAACTCCTGACACAACTAAAATCTTAACAGAAGATCATGCTTCAGGAATAATCGTACTCAGCTTGTATCTATCATAGATGCATAGTAATATCTCCACCAGTTTGGAGGTTTCAGAATTTTTATATTTTTATAGTCTTTATAATACAACGCCATTTGATATTTTTTTGGTTTATCTCCAGTTTTCTTAATATCTTCTCTCATGACATCAATAATCTCCTGTATATAATCTTTGATATTAAGCTGGTTTTTTCTGTATTCGTTCTGATATTTCGCATAAATACTCATTATCTTGTCTCTTATATACCATCTCAGCCAGACTACAACTACAGCACCAAATATTATAATATAAAGAATCCACTGCATCTGCTGCGTTGTCAAGAAGCTTCTGAATGTTATGACTGTAATGAAAGCCAAGAGCAGAAATATTGCGAGACCCTGTTTGATCAAGAACTGAAGTGTTATCATTAAATTAGCATAGAATTTCATTCTGGGTTCTCTTTTCTCCGCAACAACTTTTATAGCCTCGATGTCATCGTGGATAATATTAAGTGAAGGGATTTTAAATTTATTCCGAACTAATCTTGTTTGTTCTCTCAGAATACTGTCTTTCACTCTTTTGCCAGTTCTATAATTGTCAAGAGCCATAATTAACCATGCAAAATTCTCGTAGTCCTCATTTTTCATTAAGATTTTTCTTTTAATATCGCCAAACATGGAACCTATACCGAACGGATTCATGACAATTATATGTCTACCCTTTTAAATATTTTTTCATAAAATTCGGGGTTTGTCGATACATTATATAACGGATCACCGAAAGTTTTTTAAATATCTATTTTAGATACTATGTTGAGGTTCGATGACTCAAAAAGGAGGATCTCAAAAAAAGGGAGCCCGATGACTCAAAAAGGAGGGTTTGAGTAAAAAAAAGGAGGTTGAGAAATATGGCAGAAGAAGGTCCCGTTGTCTTCACAAGAAAAGCTTCAGGGCTTGTTAGAGAGGTAGGTATTTTCACAGCTATGGCTATTGGTCTGACACATACCATTGGTGGTGGAATTAACAACTATATGGTGCAGATGCCTTACAGCGCTCCAGGATCCAGTGTACCTGCTGCATTTGCTATTGCAGGTCTAGTAACGATAATAACTGCTATCTCGTACTCAATGCTAGGAGTAGCCATGCCAAGAACTGGTGGTGACTACATCTACATTTCCAGAGGTATAAACCCCGTTCTGGGATTCATTACGAGCTGGGGATTCTGGCTGACAGAACTGCTGTCTCTGGGTATAATTGCCTACATAGACATACCGTTCTTCGGTACCGCATTCAGAATATACGGTTCGGCGTCCGGAAGTGAGTCCGCATTTGACATTGCAACGACATTGACCGAGAATACAGGAGTAATTCTGACTTTGGCTGTTTTGATCTGTGTAATCTCTGCTATTGTCACATACTTGGGAACAAGAGTTTACAGCTGGATTATCAACATTGGTTTAGTCTGTGGAATAGCTGGAAGTGTCGCAATGGTGGGATATTTCCTGATAAGAACAGGCCAGCCCTACAATGAACTCTGGGATGCCGTCTACGGATCCGGTACTTATAATGCAATTATGACTAACCCCAATGCAATAGCGTCATGGAGCGGAGTAACAAGTGGCATGGGCGCGACATTGCAGGCGAGTATCGTCTGCGTATGGGCATACATAGGATTCACTGCAGCCGCCTACATGGGTGGTGAAGTAAAGAACCCGTCGAAAGGAATGATCTGGGCGGTAACAGGAGCAGCCGCTTTGATTATAGCGTACTACTTGCTATTGAGCTTTTTAGTATACGGTAAGGTCGGAGACGAGTTCCTGTACAAATACAACTACATGTTCAATGATCAACTGCCCGTTCTAAAGACGTACATAAACAATCCGTCAGGACCTATACTCCCGGCGTTTGCGTGTGCACTGACGACTAATCATTCAGTACAGATGCTTATAGCCCTTTCAGGTGCTATATGGCTGCTGAACGATATACCTGCGTTCTTCTTGGTATGTTCAAGACTGGTCTTCTCGTGGTCTTTCGACAGATTCTTCCCGGAGAAATTTGCAGATGTTAACGACAGGTTCCACTCTCCGCACTACGCAATTCTACTGACTATGTTTGGAGGATTCTTTGGAGTATGGATGGCACACGGTGATACATGGGTAGCGGCGCTGGACACAACAGTTCTGTATATCTTTGCAGTGATGTTTGGTTGTCTATCTGCTGCGGTGTTGCCGTATATCAGAAGAGATATATACGAAAAGAGCCCGAGCATAGAGATAGGTGGAATACCGCTAATGACAATAGCTGGAACTATGGGATTCGTAGCAAATATGTTCTTACTGTGGAATGGAGCAGTAGGAATGGTAGCAGACCTGAGCAACTGTTTCTATGAATGTGTTTGGATGGGTCTAGGTTTGGTATTATTCATTGCATTCTGGAACTACAACAAGAAGAGAGGAGTCGACACGAGCAAGATATATGCTGAAATACCACCGGCATAAATTTTTTCTTTTTTTTCTTTTTTTTTAATATTGATTCAAGATAATAATTTTTTATTTTTTTTACGAAAGTTTTTTAAACGCATATCCAAAGTACTGTACGTGATAGCATGAAAAGAATGTTTTTTTCAGCAGATGTCCACGGCAGTAATTACGTATGGAGAAAATGGGTAAATGTTCCCGGATTCCATAACGCAGATGTACTCTTGCTATGCGGAGATCTGACAGGAAAAGCTCTGATCCCACTAATAGAGCAGAACAATGGTACGTGGACGTCCCATTATTTTGGAAGAAAGTGGACCTTTAGAAGCGAAGACGAGATGAAGGACTATGAAAGAAGACTAGGAGACTCAGGAGCATATTCCTTCAGAACTGATCCAGAGGAAATAAAAGCGATGCAGCAGGACAAAAAACTGGTAGACGAAAAGATCTTTGGAGCTATAGGTAACAGAATAAGAGAATGGATGGACTTTTTGATAGAAAAAGTGGATACTAAAAAAGTGCAGTGCATGGCAATGCCGGGAAATGATGATGACCATCTAGTGGACGAGATAATAAAGTCGTACGAAGATAAGGGTATTATATGGCCGCTAGACAGGGTTGTTGAGATAGCGGGGTTTGAAACTATAAGTTATGAGTATGTTAATCCTTCTCCATGGGATACTCCTAGGGAAAAGAAAGAAAAGGATTTAAAAAAGGATCTTGAGGACTTGTTTGCTAAAGTTGAGAATCCAGAAAAGACAATACTCAATACTCATGCACCCCCATATGGTACAAGACTTGATTTCGCTCCAAAACTTAAAAATTTAAGACCTGTTATAGTTGCAGGAACCGTGGAGATGGAACATGTGGGAAGTAAGGCTGTAAGAGAAGTTATTGAAAAGTATCAGCCTATGATAGGGTTACATGGTCATATCCATGAAAGTTATGCAAAGGATAAGATAGGAAACACTCCTGTAGTGAATCCAGGTTCAGAGTACGGGGAAGGCATACTGAGAGGATTCATTATAGATTTTAGCGATACTGGGGTAGATAATTATTATAAAGTAGAAGGATAAAAATTCCTTCTTTTTATTTTGGAGGGATCATGATGAACATGAGCATTGAGGAATTAAAAAAACAGGAAGAAGAATTTTTTAAAATGAGAGATGAAATAATAGGCGAGGTAGATAAGAGAGGCATAACGATGAGAATACTGGGGGCAATTGCTTTCAGGACAAAATGCCCTGAATACAAATATTTGGAGTACGATCTTGGCAGAGTTCTTACAGACATAGATTTTATGGCTCACTATAAAGATATGAAAAAGATAGAGGATCTTTTTAAGGATCTGGGCTATGAACAAGACCTTGCTTTAAAAAATATAATGAAGAGTATGGGTGCAAAAAGGATGATATTTTATCACAAAAATGGTATCCATTCGGATGTGTTTCTTGATGAACTAAAATTCTGCCACATACTGAACTTAAAAAATAGATTGGAGATAGATTATCCTACAATATCATTATCCGATCTGCTGTTGGAAAAGCTTCAGATCGTCGAAATAAATGAAAAGGACATTATCGACTGTATCATACTCTTCAGGGAGCATGATATAGGCGATAGTGATAAAGAAACTATAAACATGGAGTACATCGCCAAACTCTTTGCAGGCGACTGGGGATGGTGGAGAACAGGTACAGCTAACCTCGAAAAAATGAAGCACTTTGCGGAAAAATATGATAAATTAACAGACGATGATAAAAAGATTATAGTCGAGAGAATAGATAAACTTATGGAAGCTATAGAAAAACAGCCGAAATCTATGGGCTGGAAGATGAGGGCCAGAGTTGGCGACAGTAAAAAATGGTACAGAGATGTTGAAGAAGTAGTAAGGTAAATCTTTAAGTTTTCAAGGATTGTTTGTTATGAAAGTAATAGATGTAATAAGAAGGAGAAGGTCTATAAGGAAATTTAAAAAGAAAGACGTCAGAGCGGAAGCAATAAAGGTGATCTTAGATGCTGGGAGATGGGCGCCTACGGCAGGTAACAGACAGCCTTTAAGATTTTTAGTCCTTTCGAATGAAGAGGAAAGAGAAATTGCTGCAAGACTGTACGTTGAAGCTTATAAAAAAGAAGCTGAAGACCTTTTGAATAGAGAAGATGCGGATAAATACTATAAAAATCCTTTCGAAGTCAAAAAGAAGATTTTGAATATGTTAGATCTCCTGGAAAAGCAGTTAAAAGATCCTCCATTCATAATTTTAATCTGTGCGGATACAAGAGTTTCAAGATCCTACATATTTGAAGCTGGTGCTGCTGCTCAAAATATGATGCTATCCGCGTGGGAGTTAAATCTGGGCTCATGCTGTATAGAGATAGCCACAACTCTTCTTTCCGAGTATTTTGACAAGAAAACACTTAAAAGAGTCTACAACATCCCTGACGAAGTAGAGGTCGTGGCAATGATCCCGATAGGTCGTATCGAGGAGATGCCTCAAAATCCTGATAGAGAGATGCTGAAAGAGTATACCTACACGGGGTACTGGATCGGAGACTAGTTATGGAAAAAAGAGTTTTAGACGAACTTGAACCAAAAATTGTCTGGAATATATTTGAGGACATAACGAAAGTCCCTCGTCCTTCTAAAAA
>Ga0209986_10002189_pt1 | contig 18151 bp, 22 predicted proteins | sample BlataG_FD_183168 | JGI IMG/M metagenome (GOLD analysis project Ga0209986, IMG submission 183168) | Deep subsurface microbial communities from Black Sea to uncover new lineages of life (NeLLi) - Black_00105 metaG (SPAdes) (version 2) | ecosystem: Environmental > Aquatic > Marine > Oceanic >...
TAAATATATTGGATTTTAAAAATAAAATTAAAATATGTAAAAATTTTAAAAGATAGAGTGTTAAAAAAATAATTTAATGGAATTCGGATTATTCTTTATTGAGTTAAAATTGATTTGTGAAAATTGTGGTATCTGTTGTTATAAAACTGAAATGCTTATTACAAAAGATGATATTAAAACAATTCTTACTAATTACAATGCACCTTTAAAAGTCAATGATTTTACGTTTAAAAATGAAGATGGGTACTGGCAATTAAAAAATGTGAATAAACATTGCTACTTTTTTGATGAAAAAACCAAATTGTGCAGTATTTATAAGTTTAGACCTGAAGGATGTCGGTATTATCCTCTGATTTATCTTGAAGATATTGGTATATGCTCCCTTGACACAGATTGCCCAAGACGTAATAACTTTTATCTGGACTGGAGAGAACGACGACGTACAAGTGAAAAGTTAATGAAATATTTAAAAAAATATAATTTTATCAAATAAAAAGAAAAATTAAGTACAAAATTTTAAGAATCTAATTGCTTTTGGAGATCAATGTAAATCGGAATTTCTTTCCCTTCCTCTTCTATAACTACCTTTAATAGACCATTCTCAATGGCTGTACTAATTGGAACAATAGGGGTTTTTTTCTTTTCAGATTTCGTTCCCTTTGCGAGTATTCCCTTATTAGCTAAACACGTATGTCCTTCATCATAAAGGTAACATTTTGAACAACAGAATCCAATAGGCATATGTCCTACTATTGAACATTTATCGTAATTATCACAATTACAATTATTACACATCTTTTTTACTCCTCTTTTAATTATGATGAATTTCTCTTATTTTTTCTGTTCCTTTAGTACGTATTCCCCTGCTCAAGATAAATTGTTTAAGATTCGAAAATGTCTAGAAATTGATCTACTGTTTTCTCGATTCCTCTTGAACATTTCGAAGGAAGTGTTGCATCGTAATAAACGCATAAGTTACAACAAAATCCATAAGGTTGGTAACCGACTACGGAACATTTTTCTTGATTTTCACAATAACAATTATTACACATTTTTACTTCATTTTTAAAATTTTTTTTGTTGTGATATTAAAATCACAATTTTTCACTAATGATATATTACGACAAATGAGTATTTAAATATGATCATTTTTCGCAATTTCTTTAAATAAGAATTTTATTTTCCTACTTTTTGTCACTTCTTATTATTGTTCAAGATCAAAATAAAACATTTCGAATTTATATCTAAATTTAATATTCTGGATCACAAACTTTTAAGAATTCTAATTAATAAATTAATCATTTCTTGTTAAATTAAGATATCTTCATAATTAAATGATCGAAATAGATCAAATATTAAACATGAATTAAAATAAATCATAATAAAAATGGAAAATGGCTGTAAGACAATATAAAATTTAATGAAAAAATTATATGGAAATTTAATAAGAGAGAAATGGACACGCAATAAATGGAATATTAATTTTACAATTCCCTCTATCGATTATCAAATTTAAAATTTTTCCTTAGTGAAATAGTCTTTAATGAAGTGATTGTGTGAAAAGTAGAAAATAAATATCAATTTATATGAAAAAAAAGTTAAAAAATCGAATTTTTAATTAAGTTTTTTTAACAGCCAAGCCATATTTTTCCCTAAATTCTCAAAAGTTTTTTTACCTTCTTTATCCTCTTCTACTTCACCCGGTTCTAATCCGAAACCCATGTTCCAATAGCTTGAACCTGGCACTATCATTTGGTTTATTAAAAAGAAATAATTAATAGCGCTCATAACAGTTGTAGCACCTGCTCTTCTTACGGCAATAACAGCTGCACCCACTTTTCTTTTAAGCATATCACCATTTACCTTAGCTACTAGCCCTGCTCTGTCAATTAAAGCTTTTATTGGAGCTGTTACATTACTGAAAAATGTTGGAGACCCTATAATAATTCCATCTGCATCAAGCATCTTAGCAATATATTCGTTCATTTTATCGTCCTCAATACTGCACTTTTTATTTTGATTTTCATTGCAAAGATAACACTCCCTACATTGGCTCAATTTCTCCATACCAATCCAAATTAATTCAAACTTTATTTGTTCTTGCTCGAGCTCGTTCATTACCATTCGAAGGCAGTGATAAGTGTTTCCCTTTTCTCGAGGGCTTCCATTAAACAATACAACCTTTATTGGCTTTTCCATATAATCACCTTTTTTAATTATTTTATTCTATCACAGATAATTAAATTATATTTCGGTTTAAAATTCAAAACAAATTTATTAATACGAATAATATAAATAATAATACAGCCATTTACCTTATTGAAGAAATATGACCGATATCTCATTTTCTGTATCTGAGGAATTATTAAAAAGAATGAAAAAATATCCCGAAATTAAATGGGATACTATTGTACAGGCTGCTGTAAAAAATTATCTCGAAAGATTAGAAATTGCGGATAATAATAAAGAAATTGAATCAATGACAAAATTATCTGAACTATCATTAAAAAATTTTCTGGAAAATGAACCTGATTTATATAGCGATGATGATTTAAAATTGAGATACAGATGAAAGGAAAAATTGTTTTGGTTCCATTTCCATTTACAGATTTAAAAACCTCAAAACGTAGACCCGCCTTAGTCATTCTTGAAAAAGAAAAAGATGTAATTGTAGCTTTTATATCATCAAAAATACCTACCCCAATTACCGATCACGTTATTTTAATAAAAAATAATCATATTGAATTTAGTCTTACTGGGTTAAAAATAATTTCAAGCATTCATTTAGATAAACTCGCAACAATTAAAAAAAGCTTGATTTTAGGAGAAATTGGCGAAATAGGACCGATTTTAAAGTCAGAAATAAATAAGCATTTCAAAAAATTTTTTTACTTTTAAAAAACTTAAAATTCTCTCTATTGTTTATTTCATTTCCTTTTGTAATAATTTCCTTCTCTCGAGGACTTCCATTAAACAATGGATAATTAAATTATATTTCGGTTTAAATTTCAAAACAAATTTATTAATGCGAATAATATATACTTACATAAATATATAACAAAATACAATATTGGGATTCTGAACTCGCTCTATAAGATGAATTGTTATGGATAATTCTAAAATTAAATCAAATATAATCTTTCAGAAGACTATCTCAATCCTTATAAGCCATAATGCAAAAAAGATAGCGATTTTTGGATCTTATGCAAGAGGAGAAGTAAGTTCAGAAAGTGATTTAGATATTCTCGTTGAATTCTCAGAAAGGAAAAGTCTTCTTGACTTAGTGGGAATAGAAATGGAGTTATCCGATTCATTAAATCTTAAAGTAGATTTATTAACCGAAAAGTCAATTAGTCCCTATCTAATTGATACAATTAAAAAAGAGGCAATTGTGATTTACGGTTGAAAAAAAAATATATCTTGTCTAGTTTATACCTGTTTTGTATTGCAAAATTAATTTGTTTTATAATTTAAAACAAGAATATTTTAATAATACAAGTGATCAATTCTTATTCTATCTAAATATTTTGAAATCTAAATCTAAATAGAATTTATCAAAAAATGAAATAAATATGAGAAATTTAGAAAAAAAGTTGATTATTAAACTTACGGCTGTAATCGTGATTACAATTGTCGCAATGTCTCTTTTCTCTCTGGACTTAGGAATAATTCCCCCACTTGGAAGCCTTTTATTTCCAGGTAATGGACTATGGAAAGTACCGGGGGAAGTCCCAGCAATAGAAACATATACAATTCCTGGTTTGTCCGCTGATGTCACTGTTATTCGAGATGAATGGGGTGTACCACATATTTATTCTTCTAATGAAAATGATATGAGTTTTGCTCTTGGATATTGCCATGCACAGGATAGATTTTTCCAGATGGATATGGCAAGGAGATCTGTCCGCGGAAGGTTATCAGAAATTATTGGTCCCTCTGCTTTAAATATGGATAAATTTACTCTTGCAACTGGAAAAGAATACTGGGCAAATCAAACACTCCAAACATTAATTCAAATGGATGAAGCTGGAGAGATTGATATGTTAGATAGTTTGTATAGTTATGTTGAAGGAGTAAATTATTATCTAGAACAACAAAGATTAAGAAATGAAAAACCATTGGAATACTATCTTTTAGGTTTCGAACCAACTGAATGGACTGCCTTGGATTCTATGGTTTATTCGAAATATATGTCTGAAATGCTAACATGGCAATATAATGATTTATATAGAGCAATAAATTTCGAAGCTTTTGGTGCTATTAATTATACTGAGATTTTCGGCTTACCTACACCTTATCAAATCCCAATATGTCCTAATTATGGCGAGTATGACGCTCCTCCTGGTGGTTTTTGGTCAGGATATACTCCAAGTTCTTCGATGAGCTCTGTATTTTCGAACTTTTTAACTGAAATAAAAAAAATTGATTCACAAAGAGAATTGATTGAATTTCAGAATGAAAATCTAATAGGTTCAAATAATTGGGTTGTAGATGGGACACTAAGTAATACTGGAAAACCAATATTCTGTAATGATATGCATTTAGCATGGAATATGCCAGGTATTTGGTATGAGGCTCATTTAGTCTCCTCCGATACCGATATGAATATCTACTGTTTCACTCTCGCTGGTGTTAATGTACCAATTGTAGGACATAACGAACATGTTGCATGGGGAATGACGAATGTTGGGGCTGATGTTATGGACTGGTATTATTATAATTCAATCGATGAAGATCATTATATTTACGACGGTATATCGACTGCTTATTCAACAAGAAGTTATTCCATCAATGTTAAAGGGCAAGATCCAGAAGAATTTACAGTAAAAGAAACAGTCCATGGACCTGTTTTAAACGATTTTCTTGGCAGTAGTATCACAGAAGCTTTTGGAGATGTTGTATTGGCGCCTAGATGGACTGCAAATAATGTGACTCTTGAGTTTTTGGCTCTATATAATTTTGGTCATGCACATAATAGGGCTGATTTCGATGAAGCATCAAAATATTTTCATAATCCTGCTCAAAATATAGCCTACGCGGATATCGATGGTCACATAGCAATCCGTCCAACAGGATTGGTTCCTATAAGAGAAGGAAATGGAACCTTTCCCTATAATGGTTCTGCAGGTGAGGGAGAATGGACTGGGTATATTCCATTCGAAGAACTACCTAATTCCTTAGATCCTTCTCAGCATTATTTAGCAAGCGCAAATCAAATAGCTACTGGTCCAGAATATGTTAATTATTTCTTGCAAAATTCATATGCTAGCGGTTATAGAGCCAGAAGAATCAATGAATTGCTAAGTAAAGCTCCTGATGGGACTGTCAGTATAGAGAAAATGATTGAAATCCAAACGGATGTTAATTCAAGCGCTGCCCAAGCATTTACTCCATATTTAATAAATGCTATTGAGACTAAATATGGTTCTAGCCCTCCAGAGAAAATTGGAAACGTTCTTACAGTGTTAAAAGATTGGACATACGTCATGGACAAAGATTCAGCAGCTCCCACTATTTATAGAAAGTGGCGCGATTATTTTGATGATTATACTTTTGATGATGAAATTGAAATATATAAAGCTGCCAGTGGGCCAGGTTTAAATATCTTAGAGTATTTAATGAGAGAAGTTCCAAATTCTCACTGGTTTGATGATATGAGCACATCATATGTTGAAAACCGGGATGATATCATTCTAACTGCATTAGATGACACAATTGATTGGCTCGAAGAATTTTATGACTCAAGTAACCCATCAGATTGGAGGTGGGGAGATATCCATACAGTTTACTATGGTCATTTAACTGGATTAGAAGCGTTAAGTATAGGTCCTTTTGAATGGTCTGGAAGTGGATATTGCATAACTCCTTCTGGAGTAAGCATTAGAAGTGGAGTTGGAAGTGCAAGAGGTGGAGCATCAGAGAGATTAATTGTTGATTTCAGCAACTTAAATAATACGATAAGTGTAATTCCATCGGGACAAAGAGGTCATTCTAATAGCAAACATTATTCGGATCAAGTGGAGAATTTGTTTCTTCTTGGAAAGTATCATGTGCAATATTTCACAAATACTCCCACTAACTTTCCAACGAGTTCTATAGAATCAAGAATATATTTCACAGCAGGAGGAGCTTAAATTTGGAAGTAATTGAAAAAGAAAAATATTTTTTATTAAGTATCTTAGTTGGTGCAGTTCTTGCTGGAATTTTAAGTTTAATTCCGTTGTGGCACTTGGTTCTTATTGCTGGAATATTAGCTGGATTATTAAATCGAACAATGAAGAAAGGAACTTTAAGCGGTGCGGCAGGAGTATGTGTTTGTTGGCTAATAATTATGATCTACGGCATGGTAACAATTAATGCTTACACATTGATGGATCAATTTGGAGCGCTTCTTATTGGATCTGGGTTTGGCTGGTTAATTTTTATTATTGTTTTGCTGGTTGGAACTTTGTTTGGTGCATTAGGTGGGGCAATTGGAAGTGGAGTGATGATTATAATAAAAGGATATGAAACCTCTGAAAGTTCTTAAAATAAAACTACTGAAGTCGAAATAAATATAATTTAAAAATATAAAATTTCATTCTCTTTTTTTTTAAAAATGATTTTAATCTTTTTTATTGATTTTTTTGTTTTTTTAAATATTGAACAGTTCTAAAAAGATGTAATTCAAAAAGCATCTCATCATCAGGAAATTCCATTCTTACCTCTCGAATTATTTTTTCTTTTTGTTCGTCTGATAAATTTAACTCCTTTAACAAAATTTCAATATCATATAACATTTTTATCCTTCTATAATTCTGGTGGAGCAAGAATTTCAATAGATTTAAAACCTTTTTTTAGAATTGATGATTAACAGCTCCAGATTGTATATATTTTTAATTTTCATTTATAATTTATCCCTATTCAATTACTATTATAATTTAAATTTTTAATTTTTTTATTATATATTAGAGGATCAATATGTCAAAAAAAGATACAATAATTTCCGAGTTAGACCGACTTCCAGAAAAAGTTTTAGATGATATTCTCGACTATATTAATTTTCTTAAAGGAAAAATAATTAAAGAGAAAATGGATATCACGTTAAATAGCGAATCAAGTTTAAAAAAGGACTGGCTTCGACCTGAGGAAGATAATGCATGGCAAGATTTATAAAAGGCAATATAATAGCTGTCCCAATATCATTTTCTGATCTTTCTCAATCAAGATATAAAAATGATTAATCATGAAAAAAAATAATAAGGAACTTGATTTTGTCAAGGGAATATTAACAGATATAGATGGAACACTTTATTTTAAAGGAACTCCAATTCCAGGAGCAATAGAAACTGTCTCCAAACTTCGCGATGCAGGCATTAAACTTATTTTTTTAACGAATACAGACAGTAAATCACCACGAACAGTAATAAAAACCCTTCAGGAATATGGGTTTAATATTAAAGATGAAGAAGTTTTTACACCAATTATTGCCTTAAAAGAATTTTTATCAAATTATCCCAATAAAAAATCTTATTTGGTGACTACTAAAGAGGTTAAAATGGAATTTCATGATATTGCTCAGGTTAAAGCCTCTGAAAAAGCTGATTTTGTTATCATAAGTGACTTTCATGATGATTGGAACGTTAACCGACTCAATGAAGCATTTAAATATATATTAAAGGGTGCAAAACTTCTGGGAACGCAAGGAAATCGATATTATCTTGATAATAATGGTGAGCCGGTTATTGATACAGGTTCTTTCGTACAAATGCTAGCTAGTGCAGCTAATGTAACTCCAAGGATATTTGGGAAACCTTCGGCAGATTATTTCAGTAATGCTTTAAAAAAAATTAATCTTGCTGCAAATGAGACTATTGTCATTGGTGATGATCTTGAATCTGATATCCAAGGAGCAAACAACGCTGGTATTAAAGGTATGCTAGTAAAAACTGGGAAAGGACAATTTATAACTCCCTCAGAAATTTTAATAAAACCTTATAAGATCATTAATTCCTTTAGTTCTATTTTAGAATTTTTTTAAAATTTATATATCTCTTCTTATCAGATTATATTATATTATATGTTATAGATTGAAAAATCGAATTCTAAAATCTTATTTTTTCTTCTTTTATTTTTTGATATGCGGAATTGTCGATTGTCATATATTGCTTCTTCTTTGAATCCCAGAAAAAAAGTGGATCTTTAATTATTTCAATATTGTATGCTTCTTTTCTAAGACCTATTTTTTTTATTTTTTCTGGTCCAGTAGTCTCAAGTTCATCACATAACCTAAAAAACTTGGGGATAGAATAACCTGGTAATACTTCGATAACAAATCTAGAAAAATCATCAATTTCAAATTTAATGGATGGATTTAATTTGATAGCTGCCATGCCCGCCCTCCCTTCTGTATTGGGAATTCCCACACCATAAACAACAGACATATGTATTGCTTTATAGGAGTTTAAAATTGCTTCAACCTCTAAAGTGGAAACATTTTCCCCTTTCCATCGAAATGTGTCTCCAAATCTATCAGCGAAAGACACCCAGAGATCTTCATGCAGCTTTAACATATCACTTGTATTGAAATACTTGTCATTCTTTTTAAAAACATTATGTAATATTTTCTTATGAGTTTTTTCTATATCTTTGTATCCTGTAAAAAATGTTTTTTTATCTATTTTAATCAGAGCCATTCCAATATCTCCGGGTTTGCATTTTACACAAAAATCACTTTCATTTTTATAGAATTCGCCAGTTTCTGGGTCAACTTTCGCTAATTCAACCCCTCCTTGATTATTTCGCCCAATCATTCCAGGAACTTCCTCCACATTATATAATGATCGATGACCCTCAGTTAAACCATAGAATTCATAAATATGCTCAATTTGGAAACGAGACTGAAATTGTTCCCAAATTTCCTTTCGAAGTCCTAGTCCTAGCATTTTTTTAAGTGTTTTTTTTTGTTTTTGAATCATTTCATATTCAGAAGCCGGTTGATTGAGAATGTATCGAGGCATTTCTCCTACATATGTTGTAAAAGTCACTTGATATTTTTGAATATCTTTCCAGAATTCAGATGCGGAAAATCGTTTTCTTAATGCCGTTGCTGCACCTGCAAGAATTGCTGTCATCCAAGCGATTCCTATTGGAACATTATGATATAAAGGCATTGCAATATAGACGATGTCATGAGAATCTACTTGAGCCAAAGCGAAGCCTAATATATACCCTTGAGTATATAATTTAAAACCTTGTATAATCACTGCTTTTGGGAGTCCAGTTGTGCCTGAGGTAAACATATAATATACAGTCTCCCTTACAACTGAATTATGCGTGGTGTTAGGATTAGTTTTTGATATATGTTTAAGTTCGTTAGGTAATTCTATGAAATCATGATGAATATTTTTAGGATTATTAACAACAAAAATTTGTTCATTCTTGTATGGGAGAATTTCCACAATCTCGTTTAAGGATGGTAAACTATCTCCATCAACAATAATCCAATTAGATTCCACAATATTTAATGCATGAGTTAAGGCTTGCCTTTTTTGATGAATGTTAATTAATGCAGTAATTCCTTGAATTTTATTTATCCCAGTCGCAAGGAATAAATATTCAGGAGAATTTTCCAACATTATTGCAACAGTATCGTAGTGTTTTAGCCCTAAATTTAGAAAATAATTAGCGATTTTATTACTTTCCGTATTGAAATTTTGCCAAGTCCAAGAATCATCTTGAAAATATAAGGCTATATCTTTCGGTTTATCCTTCGCTAATTGTTCAATGCAGATACCAATACTTTGATTAGGATTTTGATGCACTTGTGTCATTTTTTCCATAAATCGATTTAAAAACTCCACTTCTCTAGGAGTCATTGTTTTTACCATAGAATTTCCTCTTAATCACTTGATTTTTTAAAAATTCTTGAGATGAGTATAATTTAATTAGTATTAATTGATTAAACATATTTTTCATAAAATATGAAAAAAAAATAGAATTTAATGTATTTATGCTTTAAGTCTTCTAGGATTCTTAAAAAGATCGAGCTCTTCTCTATCTGGGGTAAATTTAAAATCAGATTTAGGGTCATCAAATTTTTTAAAAAGTTCTTTTATAGTTTTTTCGCCTGCTTCGAGAAATTTACAAGCACATGCAAATAAAGTGAGAATTTTAGTGAAAGTTCTATTTTTGCTTAATTCTTCATCAAAAATTTCAATTTCCCATTTCCCGCCGAGATTAAGCTTTTTTCCATCAATGTCAGCGATCTTTCTTTCTTTTTCAGTGACTTCGAAATCAAGACCCAACCCAACTTTCCCTTTAATTTCAAAAACTCTTAATGACTCATTATCTTTCTCTGGAAGTAATGGGAAAGCAAATTTCCATCCTTTTAATCTTCTCGATCTTATAATTCTATATAAATTTTTATTTTGAGGTAAATTAACAATTAAAATAACGCCTGGATCACCTTTGATGTGATATGATTGGATCAAGGATTCTGTTGTACTGATTTCAATTCCGCCTGTAAAAGTTCCACCTTTGCCCTCTTTGATAGGGGTAAATGTTCTTATCTTTAAATCACGGTCGTGTAGAGTTTTTGCTTTCCAAGACTGTTCATTATATGCAATTACTTGTCTTTTATCTGAATCTCCATCAATAGTAATATCTCCTTCGATTTCATATTTATCTGTGAAATATCTAGTTTTAGCCGAATACTTTAAATCTTTATGAAGTCCTAACTCGCTCATATGAGCAGAAGTTTTCCAAAAGTCGACTTCAATATGCTTGTAAACCTTATCTGAAGTTTTTTTGGTTTCAACCTTTTCTTCTTTCTTGGTTTCTTTTTCTTTTTTCTCTTTCTTTCCTTCTTTCTTGGTTTCTTTTTCTTTTTTCTCTTTCTTTCCTTCTTTCTTGGTTTCTTTTTCTTTTTTCTTCTTAGCCATAGAATTTCAACTTATAAATTTTAATTTAAAAAATTTACTAAGGATATTATAAAAAATTAATCTATTAAATTCTTTATTTTATTTAAAAGAATAATAAATCAATTAATAAAATATTTTCCAAGATTTTTAATCCTAAAAAATGTTTTTATTAAATGGAAAGGATGTCGCAACTAAACTTTATGGATATTTACAAGTTATTGCCGAAAACTAATTGTAAGGAATGTGATTTGCCTACATGTATGGCGTTTGCCTTAGCATTGGTTAAGGGTGAGAAACAGCCAAAAGATTGTCCTCCACTTCTCGAACCTAAGTATAAACAAAGTTTAGATAAATTAAATGAGTTGTTTGAAGGGGTAGGAGTGGGGGGAAAAGACTTACATATTGATATTGATACTGAAAAATGTGATGGGTGCGGCGTATGTGTGATCATTTGTCCTGTTAATGCAAGATATTGTCCTAATTCTTTAAGTGGAAAATTACCAGATTTCCCTCCTAATGAATATCAATTATTTCAAATAAAAAACGGAAAATCCGAACTTTTAAATTTGGAATATTGTAGAAGGTTAGAATCAGAAGGACGAGAGCGTGAATGCCGGGTATGTGAAGTGTATTGCCCACGGGATGCAATAGAAATTAAGTATTATACAGCCAAATAACCTCTTCAAATTAAATAATAATTATAAATTAAATTAATGGAGTAACGCAAATGGCCCAAAGATCAAAAAATCAAGAAAGAATCCAGAGATTTGTATGTCCTGGATGCTCATTATATTGCGATGATAATCAAATCGTATTTTCCAAAAATAATGAAATTTTAGAGACTTATGGTTTATGTTTGAAAGGTTATAAAAAAATAATTGAAATTAATTCTAAAAATCGTATTAAAAATCCATTAATTCGCAAGAATGGTGTGTTAAAAGAAGTATCATTAGATGAGGCACTAAATAAAGTTAAAGAAATTATTAACTCTTCCCAAAAACCCCTCCTATATGGTTTTGTTAATACAACTTGTGAAGCACAAATAAATGGAATACGTCTTGCCAAGAAAATAAATGGATTCATTGAGTCTAATGCATCAATTTGTCATGGTCAAACTTATTCGAATGCTATCGAGAGTGGATTATATTCTACTACATTAAATGAATGTATTAATAAAGCTGATGTATTTATTTTTTGGGGTTCTAACGCTGCGGAGTCCCACCCAAAATTTTTAACAAAAACAATTTTTTCCAGAGGTAAATTTAGAATAACGGGAAGAGAAATAAAAACGTTAATTTTGGTTGATCCTCGGAAAACCGCGACTTATGGAGTTGCAGGTGTTCGAGATTTATATATTCCTTTAAAACCTGGCAAAGATTTGGAGCTAATTCAATTTTTAAAAGATATGATTTTAAAGGAAAAATATGAAGTACCAGCTGATGGTTTTGTTGGTGTTGATAAGCAAGATTTAAATCGTTTTATCCTAAATTTGAAAGGTTCAGAAAATGGTGTAATCCTTTTTGGACAAGGAGTCGTTAATTCCAATCCTAATGGAAATGTTATAAAGGCTTTAATTGAATTGGTGGATTTGATTAATGAAACTTCTAAGAGAAGTCGTTTTTCAATTATTCCTATGACCGGGCATAATATGAATGGTTTTATCCAAGTTTCTTTATCTTTATTGGGTAAAATGGATCAAATAGAATTTTCAAATAACCAACTTGTCGAACCAAAAAAAGATCTAATTTCCAAAATAAAGGATGATGAATTTGATTTGTCTATTATCGTCGCTTCAGATCCAATATCTAATTTACCGATAACTTTGAGCTCTAAATTAGCAAAGATTCCCATAATTGCAATTGATTGTTTTATATCCCCTACAACAAGATTGGCTGATGTTGTATTGCCCGTGGCAATTGCAGGAATAGAAACTGATGGACTTGTATATAGAATGGATAATATACCTATGAATTTGCAAAAATTAATTGATCCACCAGCCAATTTGCCTTCTGATGAGCAAATCCTAGAAAAGATAATACAAAAAATGGAGTAATAAAGAATGAAATTATTGTTAAGTACGATTCGAGAGATAAAATATGATCAAAAAATTCTCATTAATGAATTATCTGAGAAAGAGCTCAAGGAAAATGTCGCTTGTTGTTTAATTCACCCTGAAACATTTAAAAAAATTGTGTCAAAATCTGGAGTAAATTTAAAATTAACAACCAATTATGGTTCAGTTGTTTTAAAGCCAGTTCAGGATGAATCTATCCCATTAGAAATGATTTACATAAATAAATCAATTTGGGCAAATCAAATCATTGGAGATTTTAAAAATAAAATTCTTTTTAAAAATTTAGAGGTTGAAGTTGAGCCAACGGAAGAGACTGTCCCAGAAATCTCTAATCTATTAGAGAAAATAAAAAATTTATAAGAGAGGAATTAATATAATGTCCAATTTAATTATAAAAAATGGAATTGTTTTCGATCCGATAAATAATATTTCTGGCGAGAAAAAGGATATATTAATTGAAGCAGGAAGAATTGTTGATAAATTCAAACACAATAATTCAAAAGATGTAAGATCTATAGATGCCAGTGGTAAAACAGTTATCCCTGGTGCGATAGATATTCATACACACATCGCCTCACAACAAACTAATAATATCCGATTATTGGGCTCAAAAAATAAAGAATTTCTGAAATTTTGGAATGGGCTTACGCTGGATTACTTAACAAAAGAATATGTATCAAAGGGATATACTTTTATTGTAGAGGCTAATGTATTTCCATCCTTAGCTAAACAAACTATTTTTAATTTTGGTCAAATTCCAATTTTAGATAAAGCAATGCTGATTAATGCCAGTAATTTATGGCCTCTTGAATTGGAATATCAGAAGGGAGATATTGAAAAATTATCAGTATTTATCTCTGATTTGCTGGATTTAGTTAAGGGTTTTGGATTAAAGATATATAATCCATTCGAAGCAGAAGAATGGGATTTTAAAGAAATCAGAGATGATCTATCAACAAGTGGTCGGCTTTATAATCTCAGTGCAATGGATGTTTTCAGAAATATGACAAAGACTGTTGAGAATATTGGATTACCCCACTCTATGCATGCTCATATTGATGGATATGAATCAGAGGTAGGGCAATCAAATGCTTTAAAGGTATTAGAAGATATTAAAACTCAAGGACTCGCACCAAGTCAAGCAGGTCAAACAAAAATTAAACGTTCTCAAATATTCCATTTAGCACATGCATCTGCTTATTCTTTTAACGACAACACAAAATTAATTAATTTTTTCAATTCAAATGATTACTTTGATTTAGATTTAGGTTTCATGAATTTTTGCCCAATTAATCCTCTAATTACTTCTGATAGAAGGTTAATTAACCAATTATATAAAGAATCTTCTTCTAAATCACACCCAATAATTAAGGGTGCAATTGAATCTGAAGGAGACCATTTCGAAACTTTTAGAATCTTAAAAAAAGATAATTTAAACTATTGCACCATATGGGCAAACGCCTTAAGTCTAGCCTTAGGGATAAAAAATAAGTGGAAAATGCAATTTTCAATAAATTTCCCCAATTATGCACATTTAACTGATATTCCAGAAATCATCTCATGGTTATTAAATAAGAATATACGGGATAAATTTACCGATGATATGAATCATAATTTTAAACAAGATAATTCTCTTAATGAACTAGATAATACTCTATCATATAATGATTTAATCGTTTTAACACGCGCAAGTCCTGCTAAATCGTTGGGTTTAGGTGATATTAAAGGAAATTTAGGCGTTGGTGCAGATGCAGATATTAATATTTTAAGTGCGAATCTTCAACAGTTGGATCCATTAACTCAAATTGACGATATCAAAAGAATATTATCAAATGTTGAAATTGTGATTAAAAACGGAGAAATCGTTAAAAAAGGTGATAAAATTAATTATAATCATAAGGGTAAGATATACTGGTCAAATGGATCAAATAATCATGAAGATTATGAAAAAATCATGAATAAGAAAAGAGAATTTTATAAGAAATATAGCTCCATCTTCTATGAATCATTAAAACCAAATACCGATAAAATAAGCGTGATCAGAGTATAAAAATAAGAAGAAGTAGCTTAATAAGGAATTTTTTCACTACTCTTTACTTTCCCGAAAAATAAGGATGCAAGGATAAATTTTTTAACACATATTACCGTAATAGTAATTATGAATAAATATACTAAAATGTACGGGTGGATTTTTGAAGCTTTTGGAAATGAAGAATTTGGCCTAAATGAATTTCGAGCGACATTTCCAAGCACTCAACACGCAAAAATAATTCACGATTTGATTCATTTGGGATATTTAGAGCGGATTAATAGGGGGAGATACAAGACCATTCCTCCAGAACGCTTTGTAAGCGGTATGGTCAAGAGAAACTTGGAAAAAGAAGACATTTTAAAGCAGGTCACAAGAGAATACGCGTACTGCGATAAGGATGCGGTTGTTATTTGGACTGATGGTGCCTATTGGACGGGGTTTACGAGGGGATTTAAACCGATTCATGTAAAAGTAATGCAGAGAGATTTAAAATATTGGAAAAATTTTTTCCGGAAGAACGATGCAGAATTTGCGATTATTGGAGAAAAGAGAACGTTATTCGGTTTGATGTATATTTTACACCCCACAAGTTCTTTAGATATGGTAATAAAAGACGATTTGCCCGTTATTCCATTGAAAAGGGTTGTAGATTTTTGTAAGAAGAACGTGTTACTTTATAAGCCCGCGTTAGAGTATTTATATAAAAAATACGGCATGAAAATAATCAAGGAGTACGAATATTTATGAAAGAAAAAATTCTGATGAGGCTTAAGGCATGCTTTAATTTTTTAAATTCTTTACCTACTAACAGGAAATTCACGCTTATAGGGGGTTACGCCGTCTCATCTTTTGGATTTCCAAGGTATTCTGTTGATCTTGATATAGCCATCCCCGAAAGCGAAGTAAAATTTTTCAGAGAAATTCTCAGAGAAAACAATTTTATGCTGAATTATAGTAAAGGCGAATTTGATTTAATACACGGAGGGACATACGAAAAATATACCAATAAAGAGTTACTAATTAGCGTTGATTTGCTGATTAACTCCGTTCAGTCTCGACAAACGAATTACGCTTATCCGTACGCTTACATCGAGAAAAACTCGAAGATAAGAGAAATCAGAGGCTGGCTCTCTGAGTCGAGAGCAAAAGTCAGAATCGTTAATAAAGAAATGCTTCTTGCGTTGAAAATAAATTCCATGCGAACTGCCGATATGCGAGATATCATTATGTTATGCTATATAATACCAAAAATAGAGATCGTGGTAGAGCATTTGATTAACTGCCCAAAGATGGTAATAAAGAAAAATCTGAACGAGCTCTTAAAATTGCTTTCCGACCAAAATATTAAAGATGCTATTAAAGGCACTTTCTCTATCTCTGACGCCGTGTTTGAAAGAGCCATTATAAATTGTAGAGAAATCGTTAGCAAACTCACTGAAATGATGTAAATCTAATAGGTTTGCGCTTAAACTTCTTCACAATATAATTTTTTTACTAATTTAATATTTAATACTTTACATTTTGCAATTATAGTGTCTTGTGTTAGGGTTCCATAAGGTTCTTTTATAAAAATTCAATTGTATTCAAATTTACTCAAAAAGAAAAGATAACATCTGTTCTACGTCTTTAGGGGATAAATAAGCATATAATTCTTTATTTATTTCAAAATTATACGCCATTTTTTTTTTAGGAAAAACTCTGCTATAACAAAAACAGCAGGGTATTCCAACTATTATTTTTTCATCAAAATTTTTAGATTGCTTCATTAAATTTAACAATTTTTTCTTAAGGATTACCGAATCGAGATCTTTTTTAAAATAAAAATCCAACAAATGTCTTTTTTGAATATTATTTTTACAAATCGGACATTTTGAATAAAATTCCAAAAATTCATTAAGTGTTTTTTTTTCAGCATCGGAAAGTTTTCGTGTCATCTTAATCAAAAACAAAATCAATAATGATGTATCGCATTTTCTAGAATATAGATCCCTCTTTTATCGAGTTCTTTTAAAATTTTAGTGATATTTAAATCTGGACAACCTTCTGGTGGAAATACACCTGGAGTAGATATCTCTCTCTCAAATACCATCTGACTTGCTATAGAAGCTAGTGTCGAGGTTAATTTTGCCACAGGCCCTACCGTTGCAAAAGATATTCTAACATCTTTCTGTTGTTTTTGACCTATTATTTCGCATCCGAAAGCGGAAATTATTTCTCTTTTCTCAACCTCACCGGTTAGAAGAGGAAAGATCTTTAGAAAGAATTTACAGACCAACTTCATAATTATAGTATTTTTAATAGGAATGAGCTTATCCATGGTTCGTGTCAATTGTACATCCGATCCAGGTAAAATTCCGCCTTTACATACAGCTTCATTTGTATTGATATAACGCGGAATAGTTACTGGCTCGGGGTGTCCAACAAAATAAAGTGGAACTGACCCGCAAGGTTCTGGGAATTTAACAACTTCGCGTTCTGATAAAGCTTTTACCTTTAACCATTCTCCATCTCTATAAATAGGAATTTTTCCCATAGCGATATGAGCCCAGTGCATCAATTGTCCGAGACCAATTGTTTCTCCAGTATCTTCAAACCATAAAACACGCACTGAACTTATCTTATCCAGTTTCTCTGCACCCATTTTTGCCATTATATTCGTTAAACCAGGCGATGCACCAAAATTTATAAGATAGGTTAATCCTTCCCTTTCCACACGTTTATTCATATTTAGAAGTGTCAATGTTACATCATGGTCATCGCATATATCAGCGTAGTTTATCCCTGCTTGGAGGGCGGCTCTGGGGATCCAATCACCAAATTCAAAGTATGGCCCAATATTATTGATAACTAGTTTATAATTTTTAAGAACCTCTACCAAAGTATCAAAATGCCGAATGTCTAGTCTCTGAAAGGAAGCTTTTTTCCCTAAACGCTTTGTAAGTCGTTCTCCTTCAATCTCCCTTAAGTCAGCAATTGTAACATCAAATCCGCTTTTAATAAGATCAACTGCAATAAATCTACCAATCTCTCCACAACCACCCAAAATTATAATACTCATTTGATAACCTCAATTCAGCATTAAAACAAAGTTATTAAAAAATATTTTGATTATGAGTTTCAGAATTATAAAAAGAGAATAAAAAT
>Ga0209986_10002191_pt1 | contig 18141 bp, 10 predicted proteins | sample BlataG_FD_183168 | JGI IMG/M metagenome (GOLD analysis project Ga0209986, IMG submission 183168) | Deep subsurface microbial communities from Black Sea to uncover new lineages of life (NeLLi) - Black_00105 metaG (SPAdes) (version 2) | ecosystem: Environmental > Aquatic > Marine > Oceanic >...
TAGCTCTCGGATTGAATCCAATGCCTTTTTATAGTTCGCGTTGTCCCTGTTCATCTTGTTAATAACGACAAACCGCGGCAGGTTGAATTCTTCGCAATAATTCCACGCGATTTCCGTTCCAACCTCTGCTCCCGCGACTGGATCGACAAGCACCAATGCGCTATCTGCCACGCGCAGAGCCGAAATCACCTCCCCGACAAAATCGGTATATCCAGGCGTATCAAGTAAGTTGATCTTATAATCTTTATATTCAACCGGTATGATAGCCGTAGATAATGAAATACCTCGCCGTACTTCCTCATCATCAAAATCTGCGATGGTAGTCCCTTCCTCAATACTTCCCAATCTTGTGGTCGCGCCGGTGAAATGCAATAGGGCTTCCGCAAGCATCGATTTACCGGCGCTGCTATGCGAGACCAGAGCGATATTCCTTATGAACTCCGTTGTATATTCTTTCATATGAAAACCCTTCCTAATTTATGGTAGATTCTAGCAGCCCTTGATTGTAAGGTATGTCGCCAACATTGACAAGTCTGAAGACCACTTTTTTAAGAGTTTCTTTCGCAGGATAACCTTCAACTTATGGTACTATCGAGATCCTCCATGGGATACTGGGATTTCCCAACCGAGCTGATGGATTTTCTCCAGAGGCACCCACCTGGACGAGCGCTTGACTTGGGTTGTGGAACTGGAATTAATGTGATCACCTTTACCCGGCGTGATTCCAGGTCGCTGGGCTCGATTTCGCCCGTCAGTCTGGCTGACATATCAAAAATGAACCTACTTTTCTTTTTTATCGATGGCTTGGGTTTAGGCTCAAACGATCCGGAAACCAATCCGCTAGTGCGTGCAAAAATGCCCGTCCTATACAATTTGCTAAACGGGCAGCGATTGATCTCTGACACAGTACCCTTCGAAGGTGATCGTGCGACATTACTTGCTTTAGATGCCTGCTTAAATATTGAAGGAATGCCTCAATCGGCTACTGGTCAGGCGGCACTTCTCACGGGTCAGAATATTCCAGCCTTGGTGGGTCGCCATTATGGACCCAAGCCAAACCAGGCAATTACAGATATTGTGAAGAACAGAAACCTTTTCAAGACTCTTAAAAAGGAAGGGCGAAGCGCGGCATTTCTAAACGCTTACCCCCCGAGCTATTTCGAAGCCATCTATTCAGGCAGGCGCAATTATGCAGCCATACCGCTGGCTGCAACCAGTGCCGGAATTTCTCTCAGAACCGCGGCTGATTTAGATAGAGGAGAAGCGGTTTCGGCTGATTTTACTGCTCAAGGATGGAGGGATCATTTAGGTCTCACCGATACACCAGTGTTATCCCTTCCGGCTGCCGGTCAGCGTTTAGTAAAACTTGCCCAAGAATTCGACTTTTCTTTATTCGAATATTGGTTGAGTGATTATGCCGGTCATCGCCAGAATATGCTGGGGGCTTGCCGCTTATTAGAATCCTTCGACCAGGTTTTAGGTGGTCTGCTGCAGTCATGGGACGAAAACAAGGGTATCATCGTCATTACTTCCGACCATGGGAATTTGGAAGATCTGAGTTCACGCCGCCATACAAAAAACCCCGTACCAGCACTGGTCATCGGAGCATCTCATTTACGGGCACAATTCACCCGGTCGCTGCATGACTTGACAAACATAGCACCTGCTATATTACAATTTCTCAAGGTCAAATAATCCGCACAAAGGAGCATCCTATGGACGATCGACAAGAACTGGAAGAGTTGCAGGAAGAATTGAATAAATGGGAAGAAACTACCCTCCAGCCCAGCCTCAAACGAATGCCCGAAAGGCGGGATCGATTCGTAACTGCTTCATCTGAACCGGTCAATCGCCTTTATACGCCCCTTGACATCCAAGATTTGGACTACAAAAGGGACCTGGGAATGCCAGGGGCATACCCATTCACGCGCGGCATTCATCCTTCCATGTATCGCAGTCGAATCTGGACTATGCGCATGTTCGCAGGATTCGGCACCGCCGAAGAGACAAATAAGAGATTTAAATATCTGTTGGAACAAGGTCAGACTGGTCTCTCAGTCGCGTTTGACATGCCTACATTGATGGGCTACGACACCACTGACCCCGAAGCGTTGGGAGAATTCGGAAAATGTGGAGTTGCAGTTTCATCACTAAAAGATATGGAGATTCTGCTCGAGGGAATCCCCACAGAAAAAGTGTCCACCAGTATGACCATCAATTCGCCGGCGGCTATTATTTGGGCAATGTACATCGCGGCTGCTGAAAATCAAGGGATACGCCCAGAAGTATTGCGCGGCACAATCCAAAATGATATTCTCAAAGAATACATAGCCCAAAAGGAATATATATTCCCTCCCGAACCATCCATGCGCCTGGTAGTCGACACGATCGAATATGGCACCTCAACTATCCCTTTATGGAACACGATCAGCATATCTGGCTATCACATCCGGGAAGCTGGCTCGACCGCCGCACAAGAGCTCGCATTCACTCTAGCAGACGGTATGGAATACGTTGGTTGGACGCTCCGTCGTGGCTTAGATATCGATTCTTTTTCTCCCCGACTTTCGTTTTTCTTCAACGCACACAATGATTTTTTTGAAGAAATCGCAAAATATCGCGCTGCACGACGTATATGGAGCCGCGAAATGCGAGAAACCTTTGGCGCCCAGGATCCTCGCTCCTGGCTTATGCGGTTCCATACACAGACTGCTGGAGTTACGCTGACTGCCCACCAGCCCGAGAACAACGTCGTCCGGGTTGCACTGCAAGCAATGGCAGCGGTACTCGGAGGTACTCAATCCCTGCACACAAACAGCATGGATGAAGCACTAGCCCTTCCATCCGAGCTTGCAGTGACTATTGCGCTTCGCACCCAACAAATCATCGCCGAAGAGTCTGGGGTTGCAAACACTGCTGATCCTTTTGGTGGCTCATTTTTTATTGAAGCTTATACCGACCGTATAGAAGCCCAGGCGTATATTTATTTCCAGCAGATAAAAGATTTAGGAGGCGTTTTACCTGCCATCGAGAAAGGGTTTTTCCAAAGCGAGATATCTGAGGCTGCATATCAATACCAACGTGAGATCGATCAAGGTTTTCGTAAAATCGTGGGGTTGAACGCATACGAAGATCAAAAACCTGTTGAAATACCTATCCTTGGAATGGACCCACAAGGTTATGAGCGTCAAGTTTCCAGACTTGAAGAATTACGAGCCCGCCGCGATTCCGGTCGCGTTGGACAAACGCTTGACCGCCTGAGAATTGCCTGTCAAGGGACAGAGAACACAATGCCGTTTATCCTCGCAGCAGTTCATGCATATGCCACTCTGGGTGAAATCGTTTCGGTGATGAAAGATGTGTTCGGAACGTATGAGGAATCCAGTTGGGTTTGATTCCGAAAGTAAATTTCAATCACTCCTTTTTATTAAAAAGGAAGTAAAATTAAGTTAGAGGATGAGCTGCCGGATGACTTGGTCAATGACAACTCGGTCCACCGGCAGTATTTTTTATTTGCAAGGATTAATAATTAATTAATACACAATTATCATGGAGGTTCAATAATGGCAAAGGCGAACAAAAAGACAGGTGTTATCGGCATTTTGACTGGAGGGGGTGATGTGCCTGGCTTGAATCCAGCCATACGAGCCATAACAATTCGCGCACTCCGTGAAGGATACCAGGTTATTGGTCTACGCAGAGGATGGGCTGGAATAACCGAATTAATTCACGATCCAAAAGTCGATAACAGCAACTGTTACCAGACTCTTACAGAGGAAGTCGTAAACAAAGCTGGACGGACTGGTGGGACTTTCCTGCACACCTCACGAACTAATCCTACAAAAATGAAGAAAGACAATGTCCCTGAGCATCTAAAGGATAAATACAGCGACGAAGTTAATGACATGACTTCCGAAGTGTTGGACAATCTGGATTTTTTGGGTGTCGATTATTTGATCCCAATTGGTGGAGACGATACATTGAGCGTCGCGGTGCGCTTATACCAGGAAGGTTTTAAAGTCGTGGCTATGCCGAAAACCATGGATAACGACGTGCCTGGAACCGACTACTGCATCGGGTTCAGCACATGTATCACTCGCACGATCCAATTAGCCAACAATTTACGGACATCAGCCGGCTCTCATGAGCGTTTTCTCGTTCTCGAAGTCTTTGGGCGCTATGCCGGATTTACGGCTATGCTGCCAACTATGGCAGGCGCAGCTAACCGCTGTGTAATTCCAGAATATGAATTCGATATTGAACAGCTAGCTCAACTGATGGTTTATGACCGCAACAAGAATCCAAGCAAATATTCTGTAGCACTCGTTTCGGAAGGCGCGATGTTCAAAGGTGGAGAAATGATATTTGAAAACGCCGCAAAAGATGCCTTCGGACACGCAAAATTAGGCGGCATCGGTGATCTGGTCTCTGAAGAGCTGAAAGAACTCTCTCCTAAATATAATAACGGTCGCAAGATTAATACAATAACCCAGAAACTAAGTTACCTCACACGCGGGGGTGACCCGGACGCCATTGATTCGATTGTCCCAATGGCATACGGCAACTTGGCTCTAGATTTAATTGGGAAGGGCATCCATGGACGCCTCGTCTGTCTGCGCAATGGTCGCTACGACAATGTTCCTATTGATGTTGTCACAAGTTCTAAAAAAATTGTAAATGTAAAAAAATATTACAACACGGAACGTTTGAGACCGTATTACAAAAGCTTCGCCATGACCCCATTATTCATTATGACCAGCGAAAGTTAAAAAGAGTTTTTCAAGAATTAGAAATGATTGATCAACAATGTGAGGAGCTATGCGTATCGGTGTGTTAACTGGCGGTGGTGATGTTCCCGGATTAAATCCTTGCATGCGTGCGTTAGTTTACCGGGCTGTAGATGAAGGCTGCGAGGTGCTGGGGTTCAGACGCGGGTGGGAAGGTTTACTGTTTATTAATCCAGATGATCCGACCAGCTTCCGTGAGCACGCAATCCATCTAGACAAACAAAACACACGCACCATTGGACGTACAGGGGGAACTTTTCTCCACACCAGCAGGACTAACCCGGGAAGCTTGAGAGCAGAAGATGTACCAGATTTCCTACAGGCTGAGACCACGAATATTCCATTCGAACAGACGCTGGACTTAACCTCCCACATAATAAGAGTGCTCGAATATCTCGAAATCGATGTGCTGGTACCGATCGGCGGGGATGACACATTGGCTTATGGTGCCCGACTGCACGCAGAAAATATCCCTGTGGTCGCCATACCGAAAACAATGGATAACGACGTCTTTGGTACCGATTATACAATCGGCTTTTCTACCGCCATAACGCGCAGCGTCGAGCTCATTAATATCCTGCGGACTTCTTCTGGTTCACACGAACGCATCGCTGTCGTCGAACTCTTCGGACGTAATTCTGGTGAAACATGCTTGATGACATCATACCTGGCAAGTGTAGACCGGACCTTAATCCCGGAGGTTCCATTTGATCTCGATAAATTAATCCACCTTTTAATCGAAGACCGTAACAACAATCCAAGCCGGTATGCAATGGTTTTAATATCAGAAGGAGCGCGCTTAATAGATGATCGAATTACTGGTTCTTCTCGAGACGAAATTTCGAACGATGATCAGGGTATCCCAATTGGCAGGCTTACCGTTGAACTAATTAAACGGAAAGGCGAGTTTAATACCCTCTACCAGCACTTAGCCTACCTCATGCGCAGTGGTGTACCAGACTCCCTCGATTTGATGGTGGCAAAAAATTATGCTAACCTGGCAATGAATTTGATCACAAAACGTCAGTACGGCAGAATGGTCGCTTTACAGGGTGGACGTTACACACACGTCGCAGCAGACACTGTAACACATGGAGTAAAACGTGTGAATGTAGATGAATTCTATGATGCAGAAAATTATTGCCCGAAGGTGCGTTCTATTGAAGGTACACCGATGTTCCTATATTGAGCATAGCATTTTATCTTCTTCGAAATGCAGGAGAAATTGGCAACTAACCAACTTTGACGACAGGATTACTGGAACATTATTGGGTCGACACGCACGTTTTCAATTCCTACAAAGGTGGAAAGACGATCGGTTAATTCAGGGCACAAACCAATCGTACAATTAGGAAACTCCAACAGGTAGCCGCGCCCTTGTACAAACACATGGAAAGCAAAACGGTCATTTCCAGGATAAGATGTTATGACTCCATGCAGCATACGCAGGCGCAGTTCATCACGAGTTTTATCTCCGGTCGAACGTATGACGATCGTCATCATCTGTACCTGGTGATCATCTTTTAATCCAGGTGTCGGTGGAACAATGAAGGGTGGTAATTCGATTGATTCTGAAGCGGCTATATCAGCTACACTTACCTGATTATTGGGTGAGGCAGGAACAATAGACTCTGTGTGCACTTGCTCATTATCATCCTGCTGGTCTTCCTGTGAAGTACCTTTCGTAAGGACTGATTCTGGTACTTCAATATGAACACTATCTTCTCCAAGAATGTGCTGCTCCTCATTTCCTCCACCTTGTTCAACTAAATAGTCGTCCTCCATTTCAACTGGATCGATAGGTTCTTTCTCAACGACTTCGTGCCCCTCCTCATCGATGACTGCTTTTGGTTCGCTTTCTGCTATTCCGTCATCCATCTCCACGACTTGCGCAGATTCTTTGTCTGTGGACCCTTGTTCAAATTCATTTTTTACACGCTCGAACGATTCGTCTTCCTTCAATTGCTGGATGACCCCGCTCCCACCACCTTCCAGGGTCATTTTCGATGTATAAACATCCACTTCCGGGAGAAGCATCTCCTTTTTCGATCCCTCAATTGGTGGAGCATCACCAGGATCCAGTTTTGAAAAATCATCAATTATGCGGTCCACTAAAACTTTCGGCTCAACACTGCTGTTATCAACACGCCCTTCAACCAAGACGATATTGTCTACCACAATCATTTTCGAGGTCTTTCTCCAAGTTCTTGGAAAGACCACCAACTCTATCTCACCCTGCAAGTCCTCTAAGGTAACGAACCCCATTGCCTGCCCAGCCTTCGTCTGGTGATGTTGGATACGTGTGATCATACCTGCTACCTGGACCCGTTCTTTGGGATCAGCTTCTACGAGCTGACCAGAATAGTGGCTGATTGAATCTGTTAGGACATCCATCACCGGATTGAGAGGATGGTCTGAAATATAAAGACCGATTAGTTCTCGCTCCCAGTTAAGGATTTCGTGTGTACTGATTTCGCTAGTTGCTTTTAGCAAATTAATCCCTTCCTCAACCCCGGTGTGCGCTCCAAACAAGCTTATCTGACCGGTCTCCAATGCCCTGAAATGAGAAGTGCTGACTGCAACAATCCTGTCAAGAGCGTTCAATAATGCGATTCTGGTCCCGAAATCATCCAATGCGCCAACTTTGATCAGACATTCTAAGCCACGTTTGCCGACCGCACGTAAATCTACTCTGCGGGCGAAATCATCGAGATCCATAAAAGATCCCGATTCGCGTGCTTTGAGGATCGCATCTACTGGATCTTGCCCGATGTTCTTAACTGCGCCTAGCCCGAAGCGAATAACAGAATTGCCTTCTGTACGGTCTTCAATTCCAAAATCCCAATAGCTGGCATTGATATCCGGAGCTCCTACTGGTATTCCCATCCGGCGGCAGTCCGCAACGTAGAATGCAACTTTAGACGTATCATTTTTAACCACGGATAGAAGGGCTGTCATGTATTCGACCGTGTAATGGGTCTTTAAATAAGCAGTTTGAACTGCGATCACACCATAATCGACGGCATGACTTTTATTAAATCCATACCTGGCGAATTCACGCCAGTCCTCAAATATATCACTGGCGGTATCCTCGGGAATTCCGTTTTTCACAGCCCCGTCAATGAATTTCTGGCGATGTTTCTGTAGTTTTCTCTTAATTTTTTTCGCTATCGCCTTACGAAGATCATCCGCCTCGGGTGCTGAATAACCAGCCAGTTCCATTGCAGCGAACATAAGCTGCTCCTGATAGACCGGGTAACCGAATGTCTCCTTGAAAATTGGCTCTAATTTGGGGTGGCGGTACTCGATAACCTCCTCACCATGCATGCGTCGAATATATCCGGGGATAAAGTCCATCGGTCCAGGACGGAATAAGGCGACCATTGCGATGACGTTCGCCAGTTCCTTGGGTTTCATTTCCATTAACCACCGGCGCATACCCGAACCTTCCACCTGGAAAACGCCAGCAGTCTCACCCCGACCTAATAACTCGTACGTCTGTGGGTCATCGGTTGGTATATTACCCAGGTGCAGGTTTACACAATGACGTTTGCTGATCAGGTTGCAGGCACGCGCCATGATCGTCAATGTTGCCAATCCCAAGAAGTCGACCTTCAGCAGCCCCAGGGAGTCCACAATATTCATATCAAATTGAGTGACCGTCTTGATGGGGTTCTCTGCAGCGGCGCCTCTTGTTGGACGATGCAGCGGAATGTATTCGACAATTGGCTTGTCAGTTATTATCACTCCAGCGGCGTGTGTTCCGACACTGCGCACCACACCCTCCATTTGCTTTGCAGTATCGATCAGGTCTTTCAAATAAGGGGCTGAATCGTAAAGCTGCTTGAACTCGGGAACCCCTTGCAGTGCTCCTTCAATCGTGACCGGCTTACCAGGAACATTCGGGATTAATTTTGCAACCCGATCGACTTCATTCAACGGTATATCCTTCACCCTGGCAACATCACGGATTGCAGCGCGTGCGCCCATCGTCCCAAAGGTGATTATCTGAGCCACCTTATCGTCGCCATATTTCCTGGCGGTATATTCCATCATTTCTGCTCGCCGGTCATCGCGGAAGTCCAGGTCGATATCGGGCATTGAAATTCGTCCAGGATTGAGGAAGCGCTCGAAAATCAACCCATGTTCGAGGGGGTCTACCAACGTGATATCCAGCGAATATGCCACGATCGATCCGGCAGCCGAACCGCGGGCGTTGTACCAGATATCGCGACTGCGTGCATGACGGCACAGATCCCAAACGATCAGGAAATATGTATCAAACCCCATCCGATGAATCACATCCAATTCATAATCCAGGCGCTCTCGTACTTCCTGATCTTGTATTCGGGGACCATATCGACGAATCAAACCATCTTCGCACAGGGTGCGCAAATAACTTTCGGCTGAAAAACCCTCGGGAACGGAAAATTCCGGCAGATGATAACCTTTAAAATCCAGGTCAAGTTTACATCTTTCGGCAATCATTACTGTGTTGCTGATTGCTTCTGGTACTTCCGAAAATAAGCCCGCCATCTCATCTGAACTGCGCAGGTAGAAAGAGTTATCCGCCATCCGCATTCGCTTGGGATCTTTTAATAAACAGCCGGTTTGTACCGCCAACAGTATGTCCTGCAGCGTTGCGTCCTCGGGGTTGATGTAATGGACATCGTTTGTGGCGACATAACTGGACTTATAGCGGCGTCCAAGATCGATCAGGGTTCTATTGATCTGCTCTAATTCGCTGATATCATGTTTTTGGAGTTCCAGGAAAAATCGATCGCCGCCAAAGACATCGTAATACCAATCCAACTTCTCTTGAGCAGTTTTTATATCCCCCTGCAACAATAGTCGTGGGATTTCGGCGGACATGCACCCTGAAGTGCTGATCAGACCTTCCGAATGAGCGGCGAGAAATTCATGGTCAATACGCGGGTAGTAATAAAATCCCTCTAATTGAGCGGCGCTGGCGATCTTTATCAGGTTCTGGTAGCCGGTCTGGTTCTCTGCAATAAGCAATAAATGGCTTGATTTCTTGTCAAGTTTCGAATCACGAGAACGCATCCCGCGGGCAGCGAGGTATGCTTCCATGCCAATGATTGGCTTAACCCCAGCTTTATTGGCCGCGTTGTAGAATTCGATCACCCCATACATCGTGCCATGGTCGGTTAAAGCCAGTGCCGGCATGTCCATCTCCTTCGCCCGTTGTACCAGCTTCTCGATATTACTGAAGCCGTCCAATAAAGAATACTCGGAATGTACATGCAGGTGGACGAAGGACATATGAAATTTTTGGCTTGATCTAAGTTTGTAAAGAAAATTTTTCAGCTGATTTTGCTGCCGGTGAATTATGCTTTAAAGATTAACAAATCAATCTTTTCGATCCGCAGCATGACCGCTGTCAAGAAGCAAAAATTGGCACAAAACATTATAGCATCAGGCGCATCTTATATACCAACATTTAAGGTTAGAAAATAACCTCTTCCCAGCAATTAAATACAACCCCCATAACACCCAATACCTGATCGACTAATTACTGCTCTCAAACACCATATTTACCTTCGCTTAATGTGCCTATGCTATAATCGCCCGCACGAGGTAACAGAAAATGTTAAAGAAATTTGTCAGTGTTGTTGGAGGCGATCCCAACAAACGTGCAATTGAGAAATACACGAGTATTGTCGATCGAATCAATGCCCTCGAATCCCAATTTGAGACACTGAGCGACGAAGCACTATCTGCCAAGACCGATGAATTTCGAAGCAGGCTGTCAAACGGCGAGACGTTGGATGACCTGCTCGTTGAATCCTTCGCCACCGTGAGGGAAGCCAGCAAGCGCACCCTTGGAATGAGACATTTCGATGTCCAATTGATCGGCGGCATTGCCATGCACGAGGGAATAATCGTTGAAATGCGCACCGGTGAAGGGAAAACCCTGGTAGCTACGCTGTCTCTATATCTAAACGCACTCACCGGACACGGCAATCATCTGGTCACTGTAAACGACTATCTCGCCAGACGTGATGCCCGCTGGATGGCTCCGATATTCGACATGCTTGGTTTGAGCGTGGGAGTATTACAAATGGCTTCCCGGACGGAAAGCGGTAGGAAAGCCTTTCTGGTAGATTTAGAACGCCAATCTCCGCACGAGGATCAGGACCAGCTTCTCATGGTGCCTCGCCGTTTGGCGTATGAAGCCAATATCACTTACGGAACGAACAGCGAATTTGGCTTTGACTATCTGCGCGACAACATGACAATGCAGCTGGAAGATCGTGTCCAGCGCGATTTTTACTTCGCCATTATTGACGAAGTTGACAACATCTTGATCGACGAAGCGCGAACGCCTCTAATCATCTCAGGTCCAGCTCAGGATGAGGCCGAATGGTATATCCAAACCGCACAAGTGGTCAAGAAATTAAACCCTGAAGATTATGAGATAAACGAAAAAGACCGCTCCGTCTTCCTGACCGAAATTGGTGAAGTGCGCGTTGAGGATTTACTTGGAGTTTCCTTACGTGATCCAGACCGACCTGAAGACATTACCCCAGAGCAGGCACGTCTACTGGGCTATCTCGAGCAATCCCTGCGGGCGCAGTTCCTCTACCGGCGCAACAAGGAGTACCTGGTTCAAGGCGGCAAGGTCGTTATCGTCGATGACTTCACAGGCAGATTGATGCCTGGTCGTCGCTGGTCCGATGGACTGCACCAGGCTGTAGAAGCCAAAGAAGGGGTCAAGGTGCAATCCGAATCCGTCACCTACGCCACCATAACGATCCAAAATTACTTCCGGATGTATGAAAAACTTGCTGGTATGACCGGCACAGCCGTCACGGAAGCTGAAGAATTCAACGAAATATATTCACTGGACGTGCTCGCAATCCCCACCAACCTGGAGTACCAGGCCTCTCATCCAGAATACGGACTAGAAGAGTTAGCCGCCCGTGACCAGAAGGGTTACAAGTATCTCTATTATGCTCACCTTGATGACCCCGAACATGACCCGGTGTTCTGGAAACGCAAGGATTACCCGGACGTCGTATATCGTACCGAAGAAGTCAAGCTGCGCGCCATCGCCGAGGAAATCTTTCGTTATCACGTATTAGGGAGACCACTTTTAGTGGGGACGACTTCTGTCGAGCTCTCAGACCGCGTCTCTAACCGCCTGCGCGCGGAGCCCATAAGATGCTTGGCTCAGGTGATATTGATCCGAGATGCCTGGATGGAGCAGAACAACAGGGAGCAAGATGGACGACTGATTCCAGAACTGGAATTCCTCAATGAACCACTTTCCAAACTGGAGACTGCTGGGATGCGTAAAATGGCTCGTGACCTTGGCATGTCATTTAATCCTGAGGATCCGGATAATGTGAAGCGACTTCTTTCATTTTTGGATATCTCCCCCGAGAAAACGGAACGACTGGTAAAAGACCTGAAAGGCGGCATCCCTCACCAGGTGTTGAATGCACGCAAACACACCGAAGAGAGCCAGATCATCGCCGGTGCGGGTGCATTTGGAGCGGTGACAATTGCAACAAACATGGCCGGTCGCGGTGTGGATATTAAACTGGGCGGTGAACTGGCTGAAGAAATCATGACTGGAATTTACAGGGTGCTTAAGCGCTCTGGACTTGAAAATCCTTACAATATGACCATTGAAGAACGGCAGCAGGCTTTGCTTGACCTGGATACTTCTCAGTATGGAATTTATGAATCTGAAATCAACTTCTTCTTCAAGCATATGCAGGAAATGGAACAGGTCAGAGACCTGGGCGGTCTTCATGTCATAGGTTCTGAACGTCACGAGGCGCGCCGCATAGACAACCAACTGCGCGGTCGTGCCGCCCGGCAGGGTGATCCGGGATCATCTCGTTTTTATCTCTCCATGGAAGATGAATTGATGCGGCTTTTCGGCGGGCAGCAAGCTGATAGCCTGATGCAGCGCATGAAAATCGACGACGCCCTTCCTCTTGAGATGGGCTTGGTAGGTCGCCTGGTGGAGCAATCTCAAACCCGCGTTGAAGGTGCAAACTTTGATGTCCGCAAACACCTCCTGGAATACGACGACGTGTTAAACAACCAACGGGGAAAGATATATGCACAGCGCAATCGTATTTTCACCAAAGATGATCTAACAGATGACGTGACTGAAATGCTGCGGGATGAAGTCAACCGGCGTGTCCCCGAATCCCTGGAAGACGATTCGGGTCCATGGAGGCTGTTGAGCTGGTTGGATCAGATTCAACCGCCAATTTCGGTCAACGGTTTCGTTTACCCGCCGTACTCCTACCAACTGCTGGTCGATCATCTCAGCAGCACTCTTCCCCAAGGCGCTGACCGTCAGGCATTGCGTGATTCTTTACTCGCCATCGTGAAAGATTCGCTCGAAGCAGAAAAAGCGTACATTATCACGACCGTAGAAAATGTATTATTCCAGGCGCAGTCCAGGCTGGAGGTGCAATTATCCGAGCGATTGGATCTGTTGGATACTTACCTGGAAGGTTTGACGTTCGCAGATGAAACGGATAACCGCGGTTCCGCGGAAATCCTGGTTGATCTCACGAGCACCATCCATTTCCCGGTCAAACTTTCATCATCTGAGCAAAAGTACCTGCAAGACGATCCTGAGGGTGTCAAAAATATCATCCGTGATCAAATTGAAGCCGAATCCACATCCCAGGCGGTCGCCCGATTGATTGGAGCAATTGAGCACCGCATTGAAGAACCCCTGGATGTTAATGCCAAACAGCTGCAAACCGACGATTGGGATACCATAAACATAAAGGTTTTGACGGCGGTTGCAGCCATATACGATAAGCGCCTGCAGCGCTATTTGGGTGAAGGTGGTCAGATCACCAAAGACCTGGATAATGCGCTTCCCCAGGTTCATGGTCCAATAGACCAACAAGTGCTGCTGCAGCTCCTTCTACTTTTGCCTCAAGGCTCACGCGCAACCTTTGACAAAAAAACCCACCGCCGCACCTGGCAACGTACAACCCGTTTTACATATTTTTACTATGTTGACCGATTTTTAGAAAATCGAGAATTAGATGAAATCCGCCAGGATGTGCTCAGCCATTTAGAAAAAGCGCACGAGTTCATGCGCCAAATTTGGGGACAAGCTGAGTTCAGCAGGTTGGCGTCGTCTTCAATAACGAACCTTGATGATAGAACACGCACAGATATTATGAATGCCCTTGGTGACCAAGTCTTCGAGCAATTTGAAAATAAGTCTCTCCAGGACCTGGAAGAGGATGTCAAAGAGATAATCCTGAATGAGCTGGGACGCCGCTCACTGACCGAGATTTACCGCCAGCTGCTGCTGCGGGTGATCACCGAACTTTGGGTAGATTACCTGACTCAAATGGAAGCTCTGCGCGTTACAATAGGTCTGGAAGCCTACGCCCAGCGTGATCCATTGGTACAGTATAAGAACAAGGCATATGCCCTGTTTCAGGAACTTATGGATAATATGCGCCTCAGCGTAGTGACGCGTATGTTTACCTTCCGGCCGCGTGACATAAGCAGCGTTCAGACGGCATCAAACCGTGAGCAAACACTTGCAGAAGAATCAATTACAGTTGTTGAGAGTGCCCTACAACCAACAGAGATTCCAGAAGCAGTGCCAGAACCCGTTCTGGAGGACGCCTCACAAGGTGGAAAAGACCAGGGTGCTCAAACCGGTCCCCAACAATCAACGAAATCAACTAAACGAAAGCGGCGCCGGCGTAAATAATTGCTATTAATCAAGCGGGAGCAATCTGGCAGGTGGGACAGATGTGCGTGCTGCGCTGTCCAACGATGATGCGCTCAATCAGCGTGCCGCATTCAGGACACGCCTCCCCGGTGCACTGGTAGACCCGTAAATAATTCTGGAAATCTCCCCCGCGATACACCCAATCGAAACTGGTGCCATTACGGTTAATCCCGTCCTCCAATACCCGACGGATGCTGCGCCACAATTGATCACTCTGTTCTCGATCAATTTGGTTCGAAATCGTGAGGGGGTGGATTTTTGCCCTGTGCAGCGCTTCGTCGACGTATATATTCCCCATGCCTGCTAAAAAAGATTGGTCCATGAGCAGAGGTTTTATTTGTCGCCGGCGAGAGTTAAAACCACCGAATAATACTTCCGCTGTAAAATCCGTTCCAAGCGGTTCGGGACCGAGGGAGCCTAAAATTTCTTGAGGGTCAGATACCAGCCATACCCTTCCGAATTTGCGGGTGTCATTAAACGCCAATCGATTTCCGTTATCCAGCTCAAGGGTCAAACGGTGATGGACATCCGGGGGCTCATCGGCTGATTCGAGCACTAAGTCTCCGCTCATACGCAAATGGAAGAGCAGTGTATCCGTGTCCAAGCACAGCATTAAAAATTTCCCCCTGCGCCCAATATCTTCGATAACCTGACCCATGATTCTGTCAGCGAACTCCTCAGGAGGTGGATATGCCAGGGTGCGCTGCCATGATAAATCCGAACCCACGATCACCCTGCCTAACAAAGGTGGGCTAACTGGCCCACCTTCGCGTAACACCCTGCTGATGGTTTCCACTTCGGGAAGTTCGGGCATGATTATTCGTGAAATAACTCTCCAACACTGCGACCTTCATGAGCTCGTAAAATAACTTCTCCCAACAGAGCCTCTATCGATAATATGGTCAGTTTATTACCCAATATTCTTTTGTCTTCGGGAGACATTGGAATCGTATCTGTGGTGATGATTTCTTCCACGGGAAGTTCAGCGAGCCGTCCAGAAGTCGAAGAGGAGAAAACAGGGTGAACGAACACGATATATACTTTGCGAGCGTGGTTTTCCTTGACCAATTTCACCGCTCCCGACATTGATCCCCCAGTGTCGACCTCATCATCAACGATGATCACATCACGACCTTCTACAGAGCCAATCAGAGTCAGCGCTTCTGCCTTTATCTCGTTGGCTGCACGTCTCTTTTCGACGAAAGCAATAGGAGCGTTGATCTTGGCGGCGAAGTTTCTGGCTTTCTTGGCAAAACCCAAATCAGCCGCTACCACTACGGGGTCATTCATTTCGGGAAGCAATTTCAACACATAATCCGTGATGATGTGGAATGCGGTCAGCACATCCCCTGGGATCGAGAAAAATCCCTGAATTTGTCCGGCGTGCAGATCAAGGGTGATATAGCGGTCAGCGCCTGCGATTTCGATCATATCCGCCACCAGGCGGGCTGTGATGGGAACTCGCGGCAAATCCTTCTTGTCGGACCTGGCGTATGCGAGATATGGAATTACTGCGGTGACTCGCCCGGCAGAATCCAGCCGCAGCGTTTGCAGCATGATCAACAATTCCATCAAGTTGCGGTGCACTGGTGGAGCGCTAGTTTGGATGACATATACATCCTGGCCGCGCACACTTTTATGCAGCCTGAAGAACAAATTTTGGTTTGGAAATTGGATCACATCGCAGCCGCTCAGAGGCTGTCCCAAATATTTGGCGATTCTGGCAGCCAGGTCCGGCGCCGCACTGCCTGCTAAAAGCTTAATGTCTCCATATCTACCACAATCTCGAGGGACCAGATGACTGGGCATAAATAATCAACCTCCTTTCCGCCACTCCGAGCGTAATACACTCATCCAAATAATATCGACATAACGTCCATTTTTATACATTCCCTGACGTGCACGACCTTCGTGAACAAATCCCGCCTTTTCATAAGCCCGCACAGCTCGTGGATTATCTTCATATACCTGAAGGGCAATCCGGTTGAGGTTCAGCGTATTAAAACTGTGATCCAATAACACTCTCATCGCTTCAGTGCCGTAGCCTTGATCCCAATGACCTTTTTCTCCGATGAATATACCAACTTCAGCCGAGCGCAGGCGCCAATCGATGTTGTGGATCCCACAGTTGCCAATCATAACCCACGATTCATCCTGGCTAATCTCGATCACCATCGGATGCTCCACAGCCGGGCGCTTGATCATATCATCGAACCATTTTTCTTCTTCTGCCATTGACAATGGCAGATGGAGTAAAAGCCCTTCACGGACCTCGGGGTCGTTGAGCCATTCCACGAAGCGCCCTAAATCACTCCTTTCAACACCCCGTAAACGCAGTTTATCGCCGTAAATCATGCCAACCCTCCATGGATAAGTGTATCCACCGCCTGCCAGGGTGATAATTCCCTTTTGTAGACCTCTTGCAGAACCTGTCTATATTGTGATTCGGAAACTGAGTCTCTCCAACGAGCCATCAGGGTTTCACGCAGCAGCACATCAAGCTCGGTCTGCAAGCGCGCCTGGTCACGCTGCTGCCACTCCCCTGTTTGCCGCAAGTAATTATAATGCTCCTCGATTGATGCTGCCAGTTCGGGAATCCCCGTCCCGTCTGTGGCAATCGTACGCCGGATTGGCGGGATCCATAGCGCCCCACTGCTTTTGGATCCTCCCGGGTCCGGCGGAGACCCACCACCTTGCGGTTCACCGGCTGCCGGTACCGCCATACGTTCTCCGTGATGGCTGACGAATTCGTGCCGCACCGGATGAGCGAGATGCAGCATGCCGCGCAGCGCTCGCTCTGCAGCTTCGACCCCCGGGAGGTCTGCCTTGTTAACGACCAGGACGTCGGCGATCTCCAGGATGCCTGCCTTGATCGCCTGGATATCGTCTCCCAAACCGGGAGCTTCGATCACCAAAGTCGTATGCGCCAGCCGGGCTATATCCACCTCCGCCTGCCCCGCTCCAACGGTTTCGATCAGGATTATTTCATATCCAGCCGCATCCAAAACCTGGACCACGCCGGCAGTGGCGCTCGCCAAACCGCCCAATGAGCCTCGCGTGGCCATCGATCGGATGAAAATGCCGCTATCACCAATCAGATCGCGCATACGAATGCGGTCTCCGAGCAGGGCGCCGCCCGTAAATGGACTGGAAGGGTCCACAGCCACGATTGCTACCTGCGGTGGTTTTTGCGCCTCACCGCCGTCTACCTCTGGGGAGCGGCGCAGATACAGGGCAAGCTGGTTCACGAGTGCGGATTTACCCGTTCCCGGAGCACCTGTCACCCCAATCAAGTGCGCCCGACCGGTGGACGGAAAAAGCTCGCTCAAGGCAGTCCGACCAGCCGCAGTATCGTTCTCCACCTGCGTCAACAGGCGGGCAAGGGCGAGCCGGTTCCCCTCCATTACTGCTTTGATAAGAGCCATGAATACTTATTGTGAGTCAACGCTAAGCACTGCTTTGCGGATATCTGTGATTATCCTACTTGTCCTGGTGCCCGGTCCATAAATACCTGTCACCCCGATGGCTTGTAAATGTGGCACATCCGCATCCGGGATTATGCCGCCCAGAAAGACGCTCACGTCCTCCTGACCGTTA
>Ga0209986_10002192_pt1 | contig 18138 bp, 13 predicted proteins | sample BlataG_FD_183168 | JGI IMG/M metagenome (GOLD analysis project Ga0209986, IMG submission 183168) | Deep subsurface microbial communities from Black Sea to uncover new lineages of life (NeLLi) - Black_00105 metaG (SPAdes) (version 2) | ecosystem: Environmental > Aquatic > Marine > Oceanic >...
TATGCATTTATCTTCGATTTCTGCCTCAATAGCTCTTGTGGAATCATTTTTTTCCTCTTCGAACGTAAAGAAATTAATATAGTGTTATAAATAATACCCGAATTTTAGCGTAAATTCACAATCTATCCAAATCTTACATTTTCTTAAATCCAAAAGGGCACAAAAGTCTGTGTTTTTTTGATTCCATAAGTGCATTACTCTTTCGAGTATAAGAATTTAGTGCGTATTGCACAAAAATGGGATAATATATTTATCTGACGCTTATATTATTCTGGATTTAGGTACCAAAATGACTATTAATATTATCCAACTTTATTAAACAGGTGTTTTCGAATGCCAAAAAATCACAGTCGAGAAGAACAAATGAAGGATGCTTTCCTCGTTCTTGGTAGCCAATACTACGTTCACGCCCGTTATTCTGCTGAGCGATTCTATCTCCCTGTATGCGTCACCCTATTTCATCATGCAATTGAAATGCTATTAAAAGGTTTCCTTTCAATGAGCACGTCATCTAATGAACTTAGACGTATCGGCCACAATTTAATAGCACTCTGGGAATTGTTCAAGACGACCACATCAAATATAGAATTGTCTCGTTTTGATATTACTATCTCACGACTAAATCAAATTGAATCTCTTCGCTATCCCGATATTATTGTTGATGAAGGCTATGTTCTGAATGTTCGTTACGGTTCACCAACACCTCCACTTGATCTGCCAGGCACTGAGGGATTAAAACAATACTTTGTAGATGTCTCGGAATTAGATGAAATTGTTACTGTTATTTTCGATGAATGCAAAGTATCTACCACACCTTATTTCAAGAATGCCCCAACAGAGCTGAAAGTCGCACTCCCTTCTACTCTATATCCAAAGGATTGAAGCAAAAATACCCACCCAGAACACAATTAAAACTTGCTGGATTTATGGTTAGAGAAATGATTTTTTCCTAAACGTACAATTATGTGATAACCGTCATCATTAGATGCACAACTTGAAAGATCGAGACGTTCTAAAACAAATAGGATTTGTAGGTTTTATAAGCATAGCAGATCTGCGAAGTTCCAAACTCGAGAGTGTGCCTAATGATCCGGGAGTTTATGTCGTTTTACGAGAGGCTGAAGATTTTCCCAAATTCATCCAACATAGTACAGGAGGGATTTTCGATAAAAGAGAGCCTACTGTTCCAATTGATAAACTCGAGAAAGCATGGATAACCGAAACAAATATCATGTATATTGGAAAAACAGGAAAGATCGATGGGGAAAGAGGAATAAAAAAACGACTTAATGAATATCTAGACTTTGGAGCTGGAAAATCAGTTGGTCATTACGGTGGACGTTACATTTGGCAATTAGAAGATGCAAACGACCTAATTATTTGCTGGTTGCCAGTGATTGATGAAGATCCTTTCAAAGTAGAGAACCACATGCTAAATGATTTTGAAAGTAAATATGATCGTTTGCCTTTCGCAAATATAAAGGGACCACAATGCAAACAACAAAAATAATCTATAGCTTTGTTTGAGGAGGGTGATAATGCCAATTGAGAGATTTAAATTACTGATAGATTCTTTTTCGCTGGATTCACCACATTTCCCACCAACATTGATTTTTAAGGAAGGTTGGTTGCTTAGGATTGTTTTAGACTGGTTCTCTACTCAAAGTGTGCCAAATCACCCGTTAGAATTTCAACCAAATTCACGGTGGTATTCAGAGGCTTCATTGCCATCCACATTTCTTGCAAGATGTCGTAGTGATCCATTAGCGGAATCATGGACACGTGCTGATGGGGTGATTGGTCATTTTATGATTGGTAAAGATGGAAAGACGGATTTGTCTCTACTTGAGAATGCAAAACAACTAGTAATTCTCGAAGCTAAGATGTTCAGTAGCCTCTCGTCTGGTGTTTCAAAAGCAAAATACTATGATCAAGCAGCCAGAAATGTTGCTTGTATTGCCGAAGTATTCAATCGAGCAAAGACATCTCCACAATCACTATCTAGTATTGGTTTTTACATTATTGCCCCGCTATCACAGATTAAGCAAGGTATATTTTCCAAGGCAATGAACCGTATATCTATTGTTAATAAGGTTGAAAAACGAGTTGCAGATTATGGAGGAACAAAAGATCAATGGTTATCAAACTGGTTCTATCCTACTATTCAAAAAACCAAAATTGGGGTAATCAGTTGGGAAGAAATCATCGAGACTATTAGCCGAAAAGAACCGGAGTCAGCAAACTCTATCGAATCCTTCTACAACCGGTGCATTGAGTTCAATCAATAGACACATACTGAAACGACATTTACTAAATTGTGGGCTTACCCGAAATGAATTGTTCACAAAGTATGCAAACCCAATCGTAGAATCTATCATTTTTTAGCTATTCAACCTAATCCAAGCGAAACAGTATCATATGGCAGATCATGGTATAAATTTCGCCTGGGGTGAAGAATATAGCGTGAAAAAGCATACTTTGTTGATGGTAGAATGATTCCATGAAAGCTACTACCAAATCATCATGTGTCAACTCAGTAATCCAGGTCATACAACAAATAAACGAAGGAATAAGCGTGGTCAAGGTTTACTAGGCGTTGGGAATACCGCGCAGGTTGTCTTCTAGCAACTAAAGAATAAAATTACAAGGAGGATGAATGAGTATTGATCTCTTTTCACTGCGTTCGAGTATTCACGAATGTACTGCATGTTCTTTTAGGAACCCAACAATAACTCCACTCGCACCTGCGTTAGTAGAAATTCCTGTAACTGTCATGTTCGTGGGGGAAAATCCGTCTTGGGCTGATGAACAAATCGAACCGTTTTCGAGTAACACGATTAGTGGTGGCGCTTTGGAAAAGTACTATTTGAAGCCGCTTGAACTAAAACGTTCTCAAGTCTGGATTACTGACTTGTTCAAGTGCCGGTATCCTAAAGAAATATATCATGCGAAGTCACAGTTTGAAGAACTAATCAAAGATAACGCTGAAACATGTGTCTCAAAATGGCTTGTCTCAGAAATAATGCTCGGACAACCCAAGATTATTGTCACCTTATCCGACCAAGAGGTTTATCAGCGACTACGCACGGCTTTTTCTCTCTCAACACCTAAGTCGTTTGCTAAGGCGGTAGGAAAATCACATCGCGTATCTTTGGGCCAATGGGAGACTCTGTTATTCCCAATGGTGCATCCTGACATTAGCCGACCTATCGGTGAAGGCGATGGACGTAAAGAGAACGCTCGCCAGAAATGGGCTCCGCTACACAGTAATATCCACATTCCTGCCCTAAAGAGTCTGTTAGAGAGCATTATGGTAGGCTAACACCGACTTTGACCCGACACCACTTCGCTCCCATTTCATTCTTGGGTGACCGATAAACACCATTTGACAAAGATCACCAATTGTTGCCCCCCCATGTTCACTTTTGAAGTTCGCCACCATCATATATAATCAGGTGACCACCGCAATGTGGATTTTCAACCTCACCCAGGCGAAATAGCTTCACCTGGCAGATCATGGCACAAAACCTTCACGGGTCGTGAAATCTATATCATGTCCTGAGGGTTATTCCCGCTCTTTGGCTGTAAAGTCTCTCCTATATTTCAACCCTATTTTGTCTCACAGGTTTTGAAACGGTACAATACATTCACTTCACCTTGAAAAACCCATGTAGACAGCGATTTATAACCCTTTTCCAGCGTTTAATTACCTTTTCTACCTTACCTCTGTTTCCTTACTCATCCAGTTCCTTCAACAACCTTCTCGTCTTATCCGCCTCTGGTGATTTGATCTCCAGGAAAATCTCCAAAGCCTTTTTACCATACGACCTTGCCTTTTCCAACTGCCCTTGGGCTTGATAGGCGAGCCCAAGGTTTCCTAGCAGATACCCTTCCATGAGTCGGGCACCAATCTCGCGGGAAATGGCTAGAGTCTGCTCATAGAACTCGATTGCCTTCTCCAAATGACCCATAGCGAGATAGGCATTCCCCAGGTTGCCCAGATTGGCGCTTTCCCCCCGCCGATCGCCGATCTCACGGGAAATGGCTAGTGCCTGTTCATGGAAGTCGATCGCCTTCTCCATCTGTCCCCATTCAACGTATACAAGCCCCAGACCACTCAGGCTGCTTCCCTCGCCGCTCCGGTAACCAATCTCGCGGGAAATGACCAGCGCCTGCTCATGGTACTCAATCGCCTTCTCCACCTGTCCTTGGGCGCGATAGGCAATTCCAAAGTTGTTCAGTTGATTCCCTTCAATGCGCCGATCGCCGATCTCGCGGGAAATGACCAGCGCCTGCTCATGGTACTCAATCGCCTTCTCCAACTGCCCAAGGGCGCGGTAGGCTAGCCCGAGGTTGCCTAGATGAGCGCTTTCCCCCCGCCGGTTGCCAATTACGCGGGTGATATCCAGAGCTTTATCGTAATTCTCAATCGCTTTTTCCACCTGCCCTAGGACGTAGTAGGCATTCCCCAGATTACCCAGATCGGTGCCTTCTGCCCGACGGTTGTAAAGTACACGGGAAATTGTTAGAGCCTGTTCATGGAACTCAATCGCCTTCTCCACTTGCCCCAAGGCGGAGTAGGCATTCCCCAGGTTGCCCAGTTGATACCCCTCCCCTTGTTTATCGTTGATCTCGCGGGCAACGAGCAGCGCCTGCTTATGGAACTCGATCGCCTTCTCTACCTTCCCCTGGACAAAGTAGGCAAGTCCTAGGTTGCCCAGTTGATGCCCCTCCCCTTGCTTATCGTTGATCTCGCGAGAAATGGCCAGCGCCTGCTCATGGAACTCGATCGCCTTCTCTACCTTCCCCTTGACATAGTAGGCAAGCCCCAGGTTGCCCAGCCAGCTTCCTTCATCCAGCCGATTTTTTTGCCCTCTTGCAGCCTCTAGCCCGATTTCACACACTTGTTTTCGTTCGATCCAAAAACCTTGTATATCTAAGTAATCTTCGATCGCCCATGCAAGTTTGCTTGTTGTTTCCCATTTTTCGCGCGCCTGCAATCTTAAAAGTATTGCCATGACATGAGGTATTTCTATTTCCAGGATTTGATATCCTTCTACTCCTCTTTCGCTTTGTTCACGTGCAAAGCGACTGTAGTATGCACCCAACTTCTCCAGGCTTCCACCAGGTATGCTATATTCCAGTTCCTTACTGGCATAGATGTGCACTAAAGCATGGCTTACCGAGTAGCTCCCATTATTTCGATTTAGCAGTCCAATTCGCACAAGTTCGTTTATCGCATGTCCTGCATCTTCGACTTCTGGTTCCAAAGCCTCCGCCATCACCCGCTTATTAAATAGTGCTATCGCCAGGACACCCACTACTGCAAATGCCTGGATTGCCTCCTCACTTACAGGTTTCAGGCTCTATTCGAGAAGTAATGACACACTGTTCAACCGTCTATCTCCATGGTGTAGTGCCTTTAGGGGTGATTCTTCCAGCCACCCTAGATAAGATTCTGATTCTTCGTCATGCTGATCTATATAGCTTCCAGCCAGCCGCACTGCAAGAGGCAAATAACCCACTAATTCACTGATCTTACAAGCAACTTCTCTGTTGTCCGCTCGTTTGCCTCCCCAGGCTTGCAGCAGGTCTGCGGATTTTTCCGTTTCAAGTGGTTGTAAATCTATTCGGAGTTCCAGCGCATCTCCCCGGTCACGAGTGGTTATCAGCACCCCGCACGCTCCTCGAATAGCCAATAAATCCTCTAAATGGTCTACTTCCTCGGTACCATCCAGAATCAATAACACCTGCCTGCCTGAGAGAGCACTCATGGCAGCCACCACAGGTGTATGTGTCATTTCCTCATTTAACCTTCTCGCGATATGTTCCATCGCCATAGTTACATCAGGGTCCCCATAAAAATCGTTAAGGAGCACCCCATCAGGAAACAGTTCTGGCGCTTTTGTTCCCCCCGCCGTCAATTCCCAGGCAACTTCTGCAGCTAATGCCGTCTTCCCCATCCCACCAGGTCCGCAAATTGTCACTACTTCCCCGGGTTTCAATAACTCCTTCAATTCTTTCAGCTCATTTTCTCTTCCTGTGAAGTGCGTCGCCCTCGCTGGTATCTCCAATGGGGGTCCCTTGCGTTCAGGTTCTTGGATAACTCGCACTTCAATTGGCCTTTCTAATTCAAATCCCCGCTCAGGTATATTTGTCTCTAAAGACTCTCTATTTGGTATCAATCCCCCACTTTGTTGAAGTTCCTTTAAATCTCTCAGGATGGCTATTAAATACCTAATTGCTGCTAAAGTGCTCAATACTGATACACCAATCAAAACCACTATCATCAATGGATTCTCGCGATAGTATTCTGAGAAAACCAAAATTCCTAGAATTACTACCACAATGATGGTTATCAAAATTAATATTAGTGGTTTTAGAAACAGCCGGATCTTCATTTACCCACGCCTCCTGTGATACATGCCGGAAAAATTTCACATTCATTCTCCAGCTCAACACTGACCTGCACCCCAAGAACTGCTCCACTTGTAAAGTTAGTATTTTGGGTCAGGTAATATGGATTATATCGTCAGCGCTATTTGGTATTTGTTTGTGTATATCAGGTACCAATGAACAAGTTCATAAACCCCGATACGAATAAGAAAAACCTAACCGTAAGTTCTTAGGAAGTTGTCTGTCAGACCTTTATTTATAGAACCAGGCAGCCCCTGGGAGAATGGCTATATTGAATCGTTCAATGGCAAGATGAGGGATGAGTTGCTGGCAAGAGAGGTATTCTATTCTGTGAAAGAAGCACAGTTTTTGATTGAGATGTGGTGCAAGCACTACAAACGATCAGATCGCACAGTTCACTGGGCTACAAACCACCAGCTCCAGACACTGTCGTGATTCATCCTTCTCAATTTCAGTTAGTTAGTTTAACATTGTGAGTTATACATATTTTGGGAGCAGGTCAAATCTGTAGTTAATAAAAATTTAACAATAGGAGAATATGATGACACAATTACTTACTTCTTATAAAGAAGATTTCTCAGGATGGTACAAAGATATCATCAAAATGGCTGATTTAGCAGATTACTCTCCCGTTAGAGGATGTATGGTAATAAAGCCTTATGGTTACGAGATATGGGAGGCGATAAAACATGGTCTTGATATGCGGTTCAAGGAAACCGGTCATGTCAACGCCTATTTCCCATTATTAATACCTAAAAGCTTTATTGAGAAAGAATCAGAACACATTGAAGGATTTTCCCCACTTTTGGCTATAGTAACCATTGGTGGAGGTAAAGTGTTAGAGGAACCTTTAGTAATAAGACCAACTTCGGAAACAATAATTGGCCACATGTATGCACAATGGATTAAGTCGTACCGCGACCTACCCATATTAATAAATCAGTGGGCGAATGTGGTACGGTGGGAACTTCGAACTAAATTATTCTTACGTACTATGGAATTTCTTTGGCAAGAAGGGCATACTGCTCATGCAACATATGATGAAGCTCAGGAAGAAACACTGCGGATGCTTGATGTATATCGAGATTTTGCAATAAATGATGCGGCTATTCCAGTGTTTCACGGTCTGAAACCAAAGTCAGAGACGTTTGCAGGAGCGTTGGAGAGCTACTCAATAGAAGCTATGATGGGAGACAAAAAAGCTCTTCAAGCAGGTACTTCACATAACCTTGGACAGAATTTTGCAAAATCATTTGATATCAAGTATACGGATAAGAACAATAAAATTCATTATTGTTGGACAACTAGCTGGGGGTTGAGTACAAGGATGGTTGGTGCAATTATTATGGTACATGGAGATTCTAAAGGTCTTCGACTCCCTCCAATTGTTGCTCCGATTCAGGTTGTACTAATTCCTATTTATTCGAGGGAAAGTGACCGATCCCAAGTATTACGATTAACTAATGAGATCTATAACGAATTGAAAATAGCGGGAATTCGGATTCATCTGGATGATCGAAGAGAAGTGTCACCGGGCTTCAAATTTAATGACTGGGAGATGCGGGGAATACCATTGCGGTTAGAGATTGGTTTGAGGGAATTAGAGAGTAACCAGTTGAGTTTTTCGCGTAGGGATTTATCCATCGAAGAAGGACGTGGGATGATACCGAGATCTGGGGTTTCCGAACAGATAAAAGATCTGTTATCCGAAATACAACAATCGCTTCTTTTCCAAGCTGAAGAATTTCGTAATGCTAATGTTCATGAAACTACTTCATTTGACAACTTTAAGAAAATTGTTAAAACCGGCTGGGCTTTTGCATGGTGGTGTGGTGATGAGGAGTGTGAAGGTGAAATAAAGTATGAATCAAAATCTCTTCCGAGATGTATACCAAGGGAAGATGGATGGGAGAAGGAAAGAACAATTTCTTGTTGTGTGCGGTGTGGTAAACAAGCTTTAGAAAAAGTTTATTATGCTAGGTCATATTAGCTTTAATTCACTCCAAAAAATCTGTTCTGAAATGCTTGTATACGAAGACATGGTCAAGTTACTCAGCATAATCTGCGTCAAATAGAGAGTTGAAAAAATGTTGTCAAAATTTCAATTTGGATTTAAGTGAAGATTTAGTGTTGTTTCGTAATATACTTTCTATAACAACTAGTTCAAATTTCGAATATTAAGATACGATTCAAATCGCCGGTAGCCAAGAAACGTATACAGTTCGAATTCGTGAGGTCGCGGATTAATATCCCAACACCTCGAATGACACAGTCATTTATGTGTATGAACATAAATTGTGTTTTACATTGTGTTAAGCTATATCCCTTTCAAATTAAAAAAAGAGATCTTCGAAGAAGCTTTCCAGAAATCAAGGAATGGTCAAACTCCAACACCATTTCAAATATAAAGACAATTCTGAGATTGATCATTTGTTTACTGACTGTGATTAAATCTTTTGTCTTTTCCAAGGTGCAATGGTAAATCGTCCCTCGCCATACCCACTGTTCCGATCAAACTTTTTTTAATTTAGGATTCTTCAACAACGGTTTAGGCACTAGTAGCTTGAACTGTTCAGATTTCTAGCTGAGTCCCGTTAATACATCACTATTCGCCTGATGAATCGAGATGCAATCAAGACGCTGTATCCAGCTCACAGTAATTTTTTGCTCCACCTACAAGACAGGTTCTGATTGACCCCCTAACGCCAGTAAAGCTATGCGATCGTTGGCCTCGCCCCTCAGTTCATCCAGTACGATACAGATCTTTTCTTCAGCTGAATACTACTTGCGTGTATTCCGGTAACTATAGCAAATTATCCGATACTGATGATTATTCCTTCTTGGCTATGGTCTGCTTCTATAAACTATTAATGATCTCTTGGTTGAAATGATTAGAGTAGTTGAATACCTAACCCGGACGAGCCGGAACCAAACAGGTGCCTTTTCACAAAATTCTTGCTTTTTGTGCAAGAATTTAACTGCTAAGGTACTAAAAGCAATTATCATATATTTTCAAAGAAGAAAGTGCTTGTGAGACGACCCTTTCTTAATTTGATATCTTCAAAAAGAAATTCTAATTCCCTAATTCCCTGACCGATAATTTCGAATTCTTTTGCAGAAAATATCAATAATCCATCATTTCTTGGATCAAATTCGCCATCAAAAGCTTTCACGACACCATAGTAATCTATCAGTTTCTCATAATCGTAATTAAAATACATATCAACGCTATACGTTTGCTTAAGCCAATGTTGAACATAATTAAAGAATTCTCTTATATCGACTTTCGCGACATCAAATATTGAAATAGCACTAGGAAAGATATAGAATGCAGTAGGTTTCCTATCCCATCCAATTCTATATAATCGAAGTATCTCATCTCTCAGTTTGTCAACCGCTGATGTGGTTAAAGTGGGACCAATATTTATGATCAGTTTTTTTAAAAAAGGTTCATAGCAAATGTATTTATTTATCTTAAGGTCTACATTACCTAACTCTGGTAAACCATAATACATTACTGTCCCCATATTTACTAATATTTCTCTAAGGTTTAAAAGGTGGTGTAATTCTCTTACTAACTTGGCTATGATTAGCGAATCATTTCTGTTATAGATACCAACAACTGCAGCAGTATCATATTCTGAAATATCACAATGATTTTGGATATCCCGAATTTCACTTCGTTTGAGCCACTCAGACCATTGCTCGTCTTTACTAATATATCCTAAGCCATTTCTAGTAAGATAAGAGTATATAACATTTCCTAAATAATGAGCGTGATCTTTGTAGAAAAATAAACCTGCACCATTCGTAATTTTTATACATAATATTTGCCCTCCTGCTTCAAGCGGCTCTTTTAGCCGCTTAAAATTGTTATTGATCATATATTTTGAAACATCTATAGGCTCTCCAACAGATGGTAGTGAAAGAACTAAATCCTTTTTAAGTCCCTTCACGACATTTAATGCTTTATATCTATCAGAGAAACGAATTATGTAAATTGAATCATTCTCATTTATCGTAAAACCTGTGTGAATGGATTGAATATCGTCAGGATGTAATTTGCATCCCCATTCTTCTGCCTTGTAGATATAATCTTCCTCGTGTTTTAATCCGTATGATTCCAGTGTTCCTTGAATTCTCAAATTTATGTTACTTCTAGCTGCGCCTCTGATAACAAAATACCAAATTACTTTCCCACCTTTTTTGTCTTTAAATAATCCATATAATCTTTTTCTCAATTCTCGGCTTTGACAAGTGGATATATCATCTACTTCAGATTGAATCTCTTCACGGTTGGAAACATTATCGTACACATATGTCATTAAACTAAAAAGATTTGTTTGGTCTTGTTTAAATATCAATTCGTCAATTTCTACACTCCGTAGGAACATAATCACAACGAATATAAAGATAGATCCAAATACTGCAAAACTTTGAAATGGTTCTTCAAGAATTAATAAGCCGACTAGGGCTCCCACTATTAATTCAAAAAAACCGATTACTGACATCCATACGGATGCACTCAACCTCAATTTCTTTTCTTGGGCAAATTCCTCGTATGATGCTACTCCGAAGTTATATAAGATATACGCCAATCCGGTAGAAATTAAAACGAGTAAAACGAATTCAAGCAAATAATTGGAAATTATCTTATTGAAATTAGAAAAGAAAGCAATGAAATCTTTAAAGAAATTAATTGAAAATTCAATATTTAGAAGGAGTCCAAGAAGCATACCAATTAAAATAAATATAGATCCTGCTAATAATTGAATAATTGCTTTAACGACCGATATAAATATATCAAAAAAAATACTCTGGGATAAATGTATCCCATCAGCTTCATTTTCTTGAAGCGGGCTTAATTTTGAGCTAAGTGAAATAAAAATTGTCCACGAAATTGCAAAAATTGTTAAGACTACAATTCCCGATATTGGTATTGATGTATAAAATTCAGAGGTTTTTACTCCGGGAGAACCCAATGTAATTAATATGCAGGCGATCAAGCTAAGTATCAAATACGAGAATTTCCATCCTGTAAATTGCTCTTTGGTAAGTAGTTTTCCTCGCCTGTCAATTCCTGATAATATTGCTGTCCAAATAGCTATAGTACCCAATCCTACTATGTTTGTATATACTATCCCAGTTATGGAAAAACCTATAAAATAAGCTGTTAGACTGATGGAATAACCAATAAAACCAAGAAATATTAAGAGTTGCCAATTTTTTAAAGAATAATAACCAGAAATTGGTTGGGATAAATATTGCCTAGTGAGAAGATTAATTTGTAAGATTATCTCATCTGTTTCTACTCTCACAATTTTTTTAAATTGTCTATTAATAAAAAATATCAAAAAAGGTATTGACAACAATAGGAAAAATGATGCAAACGTAAAACGAATAAAAGTAAGAAAAATTGGTGAAGGGATGATTTCGCTCAAACCAGCGAAAGAATAGCCTAATGTCCCCCAGAGTATTGTTGTAACCAACATGAAGAATATGGACCAATGTAATGCACTCCTAAAGGCATAACCAAATCGGCTCATATCCTTCTCCTTAAAAAATTGTGGGGGAAAAGGGACTCGAACCCCTCCTTCCTGTACCCCGTACAGGCGTGCAGACCCCTACACTATTCCCCCGAAACATAGTATGTTTAAATAATAACTTTCTGTTAGTATACCTTTCCTAACGTCAATTCGTAATTCCCAGTTTTGTTGCAACAAACACAACTACCAATTTCAATAGATGGTTCTATTGAAATACATCTAGAGGTTAAGCCCGTTCTTTCTCTAATATCATCTTCACACTTTGAATCACCACACCAAAAGGCAATAATAAACCCATTTTGATTATCAATGACATCAGTTAATTGTTCAAGTGATTTTACACGATTAGTATGTGAAATGCGGAAATTTTTAGAACGTCTCAACAAATTTTTTTGAATCTTCTGCAAGATTAAATTTATCTGGTCATCAATTTCCGAAATCGGTACTATTATTTTTTCCCCAGTATCTCTCCGAACTACTAATAATTCTTTTTGTTCTACCTCTTTTGGTCCAATTTCAATTCTTATTGGTACTCCTTTTAATTCCCATTCGCAAAATTTCCATCCAGCTCTATACTTTTTTCGCCAATCAACTTTTACTCGAAATCCATGATTATCTGCAAGAGATTGTACGATGTGATGTACGGTATCGATGACTACTTCTGAGTATTTATCCCGTCCATGGGGAATGATTATTACCTGTATGGGTGCTATCTTTGGAGGGAGAATTAGGCCAGAATCATCACCATGAAGCATAACTATTCCACCTATTAACCTTGTCGAGACACCCCAACTTGTTTGCCATGGAAAACGTTCTTTTCCATCTTTGGCAAGATACGTAATATTAAATGCTTCTTTCTTTGTAAAATTTTGACCTAAATTATGTGAAGTTCCAAGTTGAAGAGATCTACCATTTGGCATCATCGTTTCAACTGTGTACGTGCGTATCGCTCCTGCGAATCTTCCTCTATCAGTCTTTTTTCCAATAATTACAGAGATCGCCAGGTCATTTTCAATAAAATCGCGGTAGATCTCCAACATTCTCAATGTCTCTTCTTCAGCTTCTTCTTCTTTACAATGAAGTGTATGTCCTTCTTGCCACAAAAATTCTTTTGACCTTAGAAAAAACCTCGTTTCTTTTTCCCATCGGATTACATTGCACCATTGATTTATTAATATCGGTAAATCTCTCCATGACTGTACCCATTTAGAAAACAAAGTACAGACAATTGTTTCAGATGTTGGTCGTATTGCCAATCGTGCTTTTAATTCTTTTTTACCTCCATGAGATACCCAAGCTACCTTTGGGGAAAATCCTGCTATATGATCAGCCTCTTTAATTAGTAATTCTTCGGGAATTAGTAATGGGAAATACGCATTCTCATGGCCTGTAGCCTTAATCTTTTTATCAAGTATCGATTGAATTTTTTCCCAGATTGAGTATCCATAAGGTCGGATAACATGAAAGCCTTTAAGATCAGCAAAGTAATCAGCAAGCTCCGCTTTTAATACTACTTGGGTGTACCAATCTGATAAGTTCTTGCTCTTTTGGATGACATTCTTAACATAACGGTGGTTCGCTTCTATTGAGTCTGATGTTGCCATTGCGTGTGGTGTTGATATTTAATGGTGAATTGATTTAAGCAAATATGATAATTCTAATCCAAATTCAATTTGCTAACTTTTACATATATTTCGGAATAATCCCCGGAATTGGGCAATAAAAAAGGATTATACCATCATTCTTAACAATAGATTTCTGTAAGGTTAATTCGTTATATCAATTCTATATGAAAGTGATAGAGTTATTTCTCCTACTAATCCGTTTCGGAATTCAACAATTAAATGATTATCGCTCATCATTAATATTCCATAAACCATCCTCAACAATATCCAAAATAATCCACGCACAATGGCTGGGCAGGTATTTACCAGAAAATATTTAACACAAATGATCTGAAAATAACAATCTCATGCTCCTAAGTAGAAGATTCCTTCCCCGTCTTTAGCTTTTTTGTCAATGGTGTAAATTTATTCCTTAACATTTGGGATATTTCCCCCGAGTAGTTTTTTCAGGCCAGCCCTCATCATATGCCAAGACATCTTCAAATAATCCTAACATATGTAAAAATACATCATTCTAGGTTATTACTAAACGATACGGTTTTTTGGACCGAGTATGGTCATACCGGGAAGTCCCTGCCCGGTATCTACCTCGACCTCGATGATCTCGCCCTCCAGACCGATCACAGTGCAGGAGTGTACGCGTGCCAGCATGGATTTAGTTTAGGTTGGGAGTGAGAAATTGTCAATGGGGGGGGAGGGGCGGAATGGGGGAGGGCGGAAAATGAAGAAATGCTTGAATAATTGTTACGAAGTAGGTTGCAGAGAGTAGGAAGAGGTGGTTTATCCAAAGAAGAGTATCTGCTGGCAGAATGCCAAAAAACACCCATTCTCCAATACCCAACAATGAGGGGGAGAAGTTGATGGGCAACGGCATTCTTGTTATAGCCGACACTGTTTATTCTTCTATTGGGCGCTTGAAAATAAAGACCAAATTTTCTCGCTCCCCTGGTATTGCTGTTGCAACAAGGGCATTCACCATTTCCCATCCATCGTCCCCTAATCCCTGCACCTTATTCCAAGCGGTCTCTCTATCTCTTTTTATTCGCTCTTCTGTGTAGATATCACTTTGCTTATACAAATATCCAGGAGAAACCCAAAAATCATATTCCCATCGCTGCATCTCACACCTCCAATTTTCCATTAAGTATAATGGTTACAGGTTAAATATTAATATAAGCAGTCCTTGACCAACGTTCTAACCTACTTTTAATAGCTACTCTGTAATCAGGTTTTTTTGGCTCTGCGTATAATTCCGTATAAATTTTCACAAAAAAACCACTCATTGTGAGCGGTTTCAATTTCAACATTTTTCGACAATTTATCCATTTGATTCAATTTAATATATATCTAATTATTAGTACAACAATGATCGCCAAAATAATATAAGAATATATCCATAGAATCAATCCGTTATTATCCCCGAATGCAGTCATTAAAGAACCACCTATTGAATCTTCCGTTGCCCATATATAGGCAAAAAATCCCAAGAAAGCAACAAGAAAAGGAATTCTTCTTGTAAACATGTTGCACCGATTAAATTCTATCAACCCAACTAAGTTATGGCAATACTAAATACCCCATATAAAAACGCAAACCCGGGTGGGATTTTTAATATTTTAATTGCCTTGATACCCGACCGATGCCCATTGGACATCGACATCAAAGATCAGCTATTCAGTTGTTAGCCCCCTTATATACGCCAGTATTGCAGGAACAATTCTGGACGTCCGCTACGGAATGAATGTCTGGAAGCTGTGTAGAGCTTCCAACATCTCGCGGTCTTCGCTATTGCACAAACGACATAACCCAAGAGAATCCACATATGTCTCACCTCCTTTCCAAGAATCAAAAAAGCCCGTCTCTTTCGAGACGGGCTAGTGAATTGGTTGCCGTGCACATGATTACAGGATGCAGGTGGCACGAGGGCCTACACCCTGCTCCCCTGGTGCCCCCCAGGTGGTGTCCGCTGGTCACCAGCATCAGGGATCAGCTATTTTATTATTTTGCACCCCCGTGTTCACCTTCTGATGTTGTCCTACATTATATATAACGACGTGTCAAATGGGCGGGGGTTTTTTGGGTTCATTAATAATGATAAAATCAATTATCGTGATTTTTAGTAGAGATAATAGATTAAGAAATTTGCTTATCAACCCGTTAGCCAGCAGATCAATAGTCATTGAGTGTCTGTGATGCCCCAATTAACAGCAAATTACTCTGAAGCTCTAACAAAACTCATCCGCTCTAGTGATGCTCCAATAGATGGTATTGAAGTCGGTCCATGGTTAACTCCAAAAAAGATTAGGTGTCTTCAGCAAGAACTTCCAGAATGGCAATTTCAGTTTCATGCAAGTAGCTTTATTGCGCGATATCAGTATTGGCAGGGAGCACTCAATCGATTGCGTGAATACCTTTCATGTACTCAAAGCCAATGGGTTTCATTGCATGTTGAATTGCTGCCTTTGCATGTGTATGTATTGAGTTCTCGTTGTGGATTACATTTACCCCCACCAAATATTGAGCAAACAAAAAGTAAGTTTGTTCGTTTGTTATCAAGGGTTAAAGACGCTGTTCAAGTCCCTATAATCCTCGAAAACTTATCTTCACTGCCTAAAGAGAAATATGCCTATGCGGCAAACCCATCTGTGATTAGAGAGATTGTAAAAACAACTGATTCTGGATTTCTATTAGATATTGCTCACGCACGAGTAGCAGCGTCATATCAATGTGTGAATGTTGAGAGCTATTTGGAAAAGTTACCTCTTGAGCAAACAATGCAAATACACGTGAGTGGTGCCAGGGCAAAAGATGGTTATCTCCGAGATGCCCACGAATCAATGCAAGATAATGACTATGCTATACTGAAATGGGTGTTGGAAAGAAGTAAGCCAAAGGTGGTAACGTTAGAATATTTTCGAGAACTGAAAACGTTGCGAAAACAGTTATGGAAACTTCGAGAATTTATTGATGGCTAACCCCAGTTCCACCTGACTCGGCTTCGCCGAGAGAAAAGCGGCGCGAATTTGAGCAATTTGGCTCTGAGCAAAGGTTGTTTCGGGACAGCGTCGTCGAGCGTCTGAATAAATCGTTAGGCGGATGTGTAAACCCCAAATTTTATTATGAGTAATTCAATGCTTCAGGTAACGCATGATAGCCATTTTGTGCCTCAATTGTATTTGAAGCAATGGAGTGATGATGGGATTCACCTTTGGTCATACCGCATTCTGGTTTCTCATGAAAAAGTTCCGGAATGGTGTTATCGACCAATTAGCGGAGTAGCGTATCAACGTGACTTGTATTCATCATATGTCAATGATGTAGACGTTGATGATTTTGAAAAATGGTTAGAATCTGAATCTGAAAACCCTGTCCGGGAAAGCATAAAGAAGGTGCTGAAAGATAACAATTTATTGGCAACGGATTGGGAGCGTTTGGCTATGTTTTTGGGGGCTCAAGATGTTAGAACGCCATCGAGTTATCTAGAATCAATGGAAAGGTGGAGAAATACTTTACCAAAATTACTGGAAGACACTGCACAGGAATCAGTTCGTATACTTGAACAAAAACAATACCGTGATGAAATAAATCAGCCAATGGAATCAGATTCTCCATTATTTAAGAATACACTTGATATACAAATTGTTTCAGCGAATGAATCGGATTCAGGGCAAGGATATATTCGCGTCGAAGTCATTGCTGGACGGGCGCTGTGGCTTGAGAGTCAAAAACTATTGTTGACAAAAACTGTGAAAGCACTAAAAAAACATAAATGGAGTATAGTTCGCCCAGCACGGGGTTTTCAATGGTTTACAAGTGACCATCCTGTAGTAAAGCTAAATTATTATGGAAAAGGGGATTATGATCTAAAAGGAGGTTGGGGGAAAAAAGGTGCGAATATATTTATGCCAATTTCTCCACGCCATTTGCTATTTACACAAATTGGAGATGAGTTTCCTGATCGATTCACCCTTTCACCTGATCAAACAAGACAATTTCAAGGATTAATTGCCGAAAGAGCACTAAGGTGGATTTTTGCGCATGAGCAGCTGAATATAATAAAAAAAAACGGCCCCGACACGTCAATCCTGAAGCTTTTAGTCAAGAAGCAGATCAATGGAAAAAATGGCACGAGCAGCAAATTGAAGCAGAGACATCAAAGAATAAATCCGCCTAACCCCAATTCCAGCCAATCCGCCTAGGACGGGAGGGTGAGCGGCGCGATTTTTCACGATTGTATATGAGCAAAGGGTTTTTGGGTTAAAACCGCCATCCGCTGATTATCTCGTTAGGCGACCTAGAGTTTTCCTGGCCGGGCTCGATATAACCTCCCGGGAAGGAGTGTCAAATGAACAAGGGCAGAATGCTGGTACTCGTTGGCTCACTTCTATTGATCGTCGGAGGGTTTCTTCCGTGGATATCTGTACCTAACCTATTCGGCCTTATTGGGCCCTCCTACGAGGGTATAGAAATCGGCTGGGAAGGAGACGGAGTTCTGACGACTGGAGTCGGTCTGGTACTCTTACTAAGCGAGCTATTGTTCGGGGGAGCGG
>Ga0209986_10002194_pt1 | contig 18133 bp, 16 predicted proteins | sample BlataG_FD_183168 | JGI IMG/M metagenome (GOLD analysis project Ga0209986, IMG submission 183168) | Deep subsurface microbial communities from Black Sea to uncover new lineages of life (NeLLi) - Black_00105 metaG (SPAdes) (version 2) | ecosystem: Environmental > Aquatic > Marine > Oceanic >...
AGATACAACCCGAAGGAGAGTCTCCTGTCCGTCTTTTTTCTTTCCTGCAATTCTGCAATTGTTTCTGCCATTCTTCTACCTCCTGAAATAGTTTCGTGGGTTAGGCCACCTCCATGATCAGCAACCTCCCCACATTAAATTTGGCATAAGACCTAGTGACATTAGGATTATATGACCAAAAAAATTATTGTCAAGTGTTACATATCAATTTAGGGTGGAAACTAGAGGAATGTTTTCAACCTAATTTCACAAAAAAACTGGGTTGAAAGGAAGATAATAAAAGCTGGAATCGATTACTCTTGAAGAATTCATTCTTAATGGCAGTTCAAAAGTGGCTTGTGGCAAGAAGACTTGGGGCCTTTGGATGAAGGTTGACCCGTGATTTTCCTTTGGGATGAGCCCGGCGCTCGCCCAGTATTCACTCTTCCTCGTGACCGGCTAAAGCGCGAAATGGCTATGGTTCCTGAAAAAATCTATCCAATGCCGAACGAACCATGTCCCTATTGACAATGAACTTTCCCCTTAGTCCGTCCTCGATGAGGCTTCCATAATGATCGCTTGCTGGTGGACACCCAGATATATAGGGGAGTTTTCCTTTGTACCTTCTCAGACAATTCCCTATAGCAATCTCATTACCCGTTCCTTTGATTCTGGCTTTTGCTCCCACCAGGACCCGCACCTCAGATGTTGCTTGCTCTATCAGCTCTTTAGGAAAATATCCATGAAGATAGGAAGCCAGTCCAATAACACAGTTACTGCATGGTTTACCCGCGACTATCTGGATCTTCTCGTAGGGAGATATCCCTTCAATACTCGAGGGTGGAGTTTCAAAGTGCTCCGGTATGACATCTTCCAGTTTTTCTCCTACAATCTCAATTTTACCCAAATCAATTGTTCCCAGGCCAGCCTCGGCAGCGAGCTTAATATGTTTCACCTGATCCGGTTCAAGACGCATTATCTTTGCACACACTGCATCCACAGCTACAGGGTCCTGTCCGCCGATGAGTAATCCCAGGTCAACCGGTCTGCCCGGAGGAAGCGGGCCAATTCCCTCTAGACCGATGAGTCCTTCCACTATTGCCAGCTTCGGCTTAAATACCCGATTGAGGTCTACCAGACAATGATTTACGTCAAGCAGATGAAACCTTAGTCTTTGCTTTTCAGAACACAATAGCCCCTTCATATTTTTCAAGGAGAGGCTGGCTAAACACTCACAGTGAGTTTTCAATTTAGCTACACTAATTATGAAGTCACACTCAGTAACTACCCTATCTACGGTCACCGACTTCACTTTTTTCCCTTTGGCAATCTTGACTTTGACCCTCTTGCCCTTCTTAAAATCGTAAAGTGGTACCCCTAACTCTTTAGCTAGTTTTTCTGCTCCAACTTTCTTGAGAGACTCCCGGCCAAATTTTTCTAGGCCCCCTCCTTCCCCTATTATTACCTCGATACCCGCTCGTTTAATCACTTGCACTAATTTGGCTATCAGAGTCAGATTGACCGTTACTCCAGTGTCCCAGGAGTAAGGGAATACAAGGTTCGGTTTTACCAATACTTTCCTGGTACGGGAGGGAATAAGGGCTTCGATACCACCCAGATTTGTAAGTAAACTTCTCAGCCCTTCTTCAATTTCACTTTCTCCATAGGTGTCAAGGTGGTGTATCGCAACTTTTGATTTCATGGCATTATTTTCCCCCAATCTTATTTATTCCCTTGATTTTGCACTTCCTAGTTTGCTACATTTCTAAGGCAATCTCACATAAACACTCTCAGCTTGGTTCTAGTCAGGGTGAAATAGCATACAGAGGAATTTGAATTTCGTTCGTGTTATTTTTGAAAAAAGTTCTAACTTCGTTGCGTTCCCGCAGGGGATGCTAGGAGTGCTTTCCGTAATCACGTGCCATATCAAACATAGCCAAAATGTTCTCCGGAGGGACATCAGCCTGAATGTTGTGCACGGAATTCAATACGAAGCCTCCCTCTTCTGCCAGATCGTCAATCCTCTTCTTGACCTCATCCTTCACCTCATCCGGTGTACCAAAGGGTAAGACTCTCTGGGTATCACATCCACCCCAGAAGGTTAGCTCTTTTCCAAATTCCTTCTTTAGTCTTTTCGTGTCCATATCCTGCGCTGAGACCTGGATAGGATTCAGTATGTCTATCCCGATTTCCAATAAATCACCAATAAATTGGTATACAGATCCGCAAGAGTGGTAGAAAAGCTTGGCCCGGGTTCTCTTTTTTATTGACTCAAATAGCCGCCTTTGAAGAGGCTTTACTAATTTTCGGTAGAGGTTCAGGGAGATGGCAGGACCTGTCTGAATAGCAAGATCGTCACCACAAAGGACGACCTGAACATAATCACCTACTCTGTCCAGGATTTCCTCAAACGTACCAATTTGAAACTGAAGCATCTTCTCCATTAAGGCAACCGCAAAGCCTCGGTTAATGAGGAGATCCATCATAAACTGTTCATACCCCCGGAGATACCAACTGAACTCAAATATAGAACCAATTGCATTCAGAATGATCGCATAGTCAGTATTTTTATGCAGATACCTAACTTCTTCAGCGATACCCTCGTACCGGGATACTGCATGAGGGTCGGGCCACCTCATCCTTTCCAGATCTTGTATAGTCGCATCCTTCAACGGATGATGAACTATGTCGTAATAAAAGCTAACCCTCTTTCTTCTTACTCCCCATTCGTCTTCGTAAACATCCACGGGAAACTCCTTGTCCTGGAAATCTCTCGAAGCCCGTAGGTAAACATACCGGGTATCCACTTCCAACCTTTCCAAGATTTTTTCGTCCGGCTTGACCAGTTGCTGAATTCTGTCAATAATTTGCTCCCTGCCCTCAACACCCAGATGTTCTCTTAGCCTTCGATGGGCTACCTTGGTTATGCCGGTTACGATGCCTCCCAAGTCTACCGGTACTCTGTCCGGCTCCTCATGATTGAGGGTTTTCAACAATCTCTCCCTGGAGTTCATCTTTATCTTTTCCCTTCTTTGACCTTTCCAGCATTAGCCACTAAATCAAGATTACCGCGATAGTTATACCTATCTTTCTCATCCAAACAGGCCTATAGGAGTCTCATACAAAGAATTTTAGAGGGTGAGGTAATGTTTTGTACCTTGCTACTTTACCTTACTGCTTCCCTTAGAGCTTTGCCTGCAGTAAACTTGGGAACTTTCTTAGCTGGGATATTTATCGCTTCTCTAGTCTGAGGATTAACCCCTTTTCTTGCCTTTCTTTCCCGAACCTGAAAAGTGCCGAAGCCGACCAAAGTTACTCTCTCGTTCATTGCCAGAGTATCAGTAATAGCTGACGTTATGGCGTCCACTACATCACCCGCTTCCTTCTTTGTCAGACCCGCTTTCCCTGCTACCTCTTCTACTAATTCTGCCTTGTTCATTGTGCTACCTCCTGTTTTAGTTGATTATTCCTGAAGAATTTATTCTTATGTTAGCTGAAAAGCGCCCCGTGTCAAAAAGCCCTGGGGGAGTTTGGGTGAGAGTTGACTAATAACTCCCTTTTGTTAAATTAAATCTTGGAACAGATGCCTCCCCGAGAATAACAGCTATTTGCGGATGAAAGCCGGCAGGGCATTTTGCCTTTTGAGGCAGTTAGTCGTTCCGCTTTGGGGCTCTGCTCCTTTTTCAATTAGGGATGAATTGTTTGTTCTGTCATTCGCCAAAAACCAATCTCCTCCACCAGGGTCTTCCAAACAGATTGATGACAGGTGAAATTAAGATTGCAGTGCTAAAACTACCGTTGCGCCTGTTCGAACTCCAAAAATTTCTTAACCATTCTCAAATTCACCCCACTCGGTTTGACATTCCTTAACTCCCAGTTCATAATTGTGTCAGAAGTAACACGAACCAATCTCGGCAAGTTCTTTTATTTGTAATCCCAAATCCATTCGTTTCTTTCTCAATTCTTGTCCAAGAGTTTTTTTGACTTCTCGGATAGGTTGGATCAGCTAATAAGTGTAGGTTAACGAATTCAGAGATTGTACATGCAAGTCTTGATTTTTCTAAGAAGTGTTCCGCATGGTTGTCCGTGCATGGCATCTATCAACATAAAATAAACCCAACCTCGATTTATAGTAACTACCTCATATACTCATCCACGGCCTCTCTAACCAGCTCAGTCTGGTGTCGGTTGATCTTTTTGGAAACCTCGTTTAGCATATTCCAGTCTGAGCGGGGAAATAGACAGTTACAGTTTTGTATTTGTCTCGCGTTGCTTGCGCCAGGTAGGAGGCTGCGATACTCACGGGATAATTTATCTTTCTTACAAACCTGGTTACAACTTCTCGGATTATCGTAAATACTGACTTCCCTGTCTTTTCCTTTGTTTTCTTCAATTGTTCATACTGGTAAAGGGAGAGTCTAACCCAGGGACGAACTATTTCTCTTTTGTGATGTTGTCGTATTTTGGAGTCAGCCTTTCTTAGTTGAAAACAGGATCTAATGCTAATGCAGAAACAGGTTTGCTTTAGTTTCCCCCGATTGTGCGGGAGGTGTGTGTTCCCGTATAGTGGGTAAACATAATGAAAAATTATCAAATAGATAAGTTTCTTTCTTTGAGCGGATTCTATAGATGAAAGAGGTTTTGCTTGGACAACGCCTATTCTCTATAAATAATGTTTCTCAAAGGTACATCACCAGTGTAAGAAAAGGGCATATAAGTAAAACATCGGCTAAGGTCACTTAGACGAGAGTCTACCGTCTCAAACTCTGGCAATGCAAAGAATTACATTAAACTCACCAGATTCAGGGAGAAAATCAGATATGCTTTTAGAGCCGTCAAAGGTCTTGAAGAATAATATGAAGCTATATTAAAAAATGAAATACTTAAGGTGAAACGTAATTTAAAACAAGAATTCTTCCCTCAAATTAGCATCTGACAAGGAAAAGACCGAGAAAGTTACCACAAACTTGAGTAAGTTTCAGGAAAACTTACCTATTACGATTCTCCAAGCACTCAATGAGAAGTATCGACTTTTCTGGTTGACACTCAAAAAAGGAAGAGAGCTCTCTGGCAACGGCGCCTTATTTCTGAAAAAGTCGGACGACCCTACTCTGGCAATTGAGCAAACTTAAACAGCATAGAGACTGCAGGCCCGATTCCGGACTTGAGTCAGACAGCCTAATCTAAGCTATACAACCTAGCTGCATTCTTATAGAGAATGCCGTCTATTTCTTCTTTACTAAAGGTAGGCCACCCACTTTTTTCTGCTATTTCATTTAAACCTGTTTTGACAAAGCTAATCCATTTTTTCATGTCTCCTCCTGGGTCCTTGGAGAATACGCCTTGACTCGCTACCCAATAATCAGATGCGTACATAATCCTGTCGATAACCCCAAATTCTTTTGCTTTCACCAAGTTCCAGGTCAAAATATTTGGCCGATCGTAGGTCATAGCAATATCTGCGTAAACGTTTGGATCAGAAGCCATCATGAAGAAAAGTTCCTCATACCACGGATAATTTAGGTGCTCCACCACGACTTTTAAGTCAGGGAAATCAACAAGGACATTATTGAGAGAAACAGGATTCGCATATTTGAGGGGGGCTAAGGCTACGGGACCGAGCTGCGCACAATGGTGAAATTGCACAACTACATTTAGCTCCACTGCTTTCTCATAGAAAGGGTAAACAGCAGGATCATCTGAACAAAAACGTCCATAGGGTGGGGTAAGCAATAAGCCGCTAAAGCCATTTTTCCTGACGGTTTTTTCAAAATAAACCAGAGCCGTTTTGTTGAAACGTCCATAGGTATCAACCGGCTCAACACTGGTCAAAGCCAGGAAGAAATCTGGATAACGCCTCACACACTCTAACACGTATTCTTCTCCGCACGAAGAGTTCCAGATACGAGTCATGTCCTGTCCCATAATCACCGCCCTCTTAACACCTGCTCCCTTCAACCAATCAACCAACCTTTCTATAGGAGTATCTTCAGGAAAGGGGAGACCAAGACTTTCAAAGGAAGTTCTGTCAAAATTCTCCTGTTTCAACACATGTAGGTGAGAGTCTATAACCATTTTTTACCTCCCAAAATCTAATAGGGTATTTAGCAAAATTGATAGCTCAGATTTTCTAGTCTTAGCTCGTTTCAATATTTTTGTAATCGTGAGATTAACCAACAACCGCCTCCCATAATCCTCAACCGATCCCATGAGTAGAAAAGAGTTCATAAGAAAATATTTTTGCTGTGTTCATTTAATTGCGCCCAGGGTAAGGCCTCTCACTAAATACTTCTGGAAGAATAGAGCCAGAATAAGTGGAGGCAAAGCAGCAACCAAAGCTGCCCCAGCCATAAGATTCCACTGAACCTTAACGTAGGTCTGAAAACTAAGCATACCCACAGTCACGGGCATTTTTTTTGTTCCCATTAGGACTAGGCCAAATAGGAAGTTGTTCCAACTGAAAACAGCCGTCAAAAAAGCAGTGGCAACTATCCCAGGGGCAGCAAGAGGAATAGAAATTTTGCCGAGCATCTGCCAGAAATTACATCCGTCGATAAGGGCACTTTCTTCAATCTCAAGAGGAAGATCGGCAAAAAAGCCTCTCATAACCAAAATAGTTAACGGTAGATTGACCAGTTGCAGAACTAGAATCAAACCGAGATAGGTATTATAAAGACCTAATTTCTGATAAATAATGTAAAGAGGCACAAGAACTAGAATAGGTGGAAGAAAGTATTGGCTTAAATAAAAGAAGGCAAGGCTTTCTTTCCCAAGGAATTTGTACCGAGCTAAGGCGTACGCCGCCGGTATCCCCAATAGTAAAGACAGCCCGACAGCAGCAGGAACCACTTTTACACTATTGAAAAGATAGCGCAGAAAGGGAATCTTGCCTCGGAACTCACCAGTCCCTTTCTGAGATGGGCCCAGTTGAAACAGATCGGCGTAGTTTCTCAAAGTTGCCTTAAAACGTATGAATTTTGGTATGTAAGAAATTACATCCTTTTCCGTTTTTATGGAGGTAACAAAAATCCAATAAAAGGGGAACAACGAAAAAACAAAATATGCACCAAGGAATATGTAGATACCAACAAGAAGCCAACGCCTATGTTTCCTTTTCATGGAAGTCATATACCCTCCAGTTTATTCGCGGCGAGTCTGCTTTATGAAAATATTGGTAATGACAAATACGATGACCCAAAGAACGACTCCATAAGTTGCCGCCTTACCTGCATGATAATATCGATAATAGTTGGTATAGGCCTGCAGATTAAGGGTCATAGTAGCGATACCAGGCCCCCCTTTAGTGGAAATATAAATTGTCTCAAAACTTCCCAAAGCCAGAGCAAGTCTTATCAAGAGAACCAACATCAAGGTGGGCCAGAGTAAAGGAAGAATAATGTACCGAAAAATGTTCCACTTCCCCGCTCCATCGATCTTCGCGGCCTCGTACAGATAAGGTGATAATCCCTGCAACCCCGCCAATAAAACGAAGAAAGCAAATGGAGTAAAAAGATAAATGTCGATGAGCATTACACTATAGAGAGCGAAGTGAGAATCCCCTAGCCAGGCAATCTTTTGAAAACCCATCCCTGACAATACATAATTAAGTGGACCTCGGTCGGGCGCATAAATAGTCGTCCACATTAGGGTACCCACAACCGGTGGAAGCATCAAAGGTAACAACATCAAACCTCGCAGCACTTTCTTAGCTTTCACTTCTTCTACGTTTAAGGCCAGAGCCAGGGCTAGTCCCAAGAAGATTTCGATCAGAGTAACTCCAACGGAATAAACGAAAGTGTTTTTTAGATACACCAGAAAATCTGGGTCGGTAAACACTTTCACATAGTTACCAAACCAGATAAAACTAAAGCTCGGGCTGATCAGACGAGCGTCAGTGAAGCTTAAATAGACCGCATAGCTAAAGGGGTAGATAACGATAAGTACGATTAACAACAAACTTGGAAGAAGAAAGAGAATGACACGCGGTTCTTTTCGCATTTTTGCCTTTCTTGGTGTGATAAGACCACAGCAATGGGGAGTTCCCCCCGGTAGGCATCAGCGAGGTCCTCCCCATTTCACAAGTCGCAGTGCTATTTCTTATACTTTTCCATGATTTCTTCGGCCTTTTTCCCCAATGCGGTAAGAGCCTCCTTAGCCGTAACTTCCTTCATGATGACCTTTTGCACAGCTTCGGCCCAAAGCTCATTTATGGTAGTCATCTCAGGGCTGATGGTCCAGGGAACCCGGGTATACTTGTACTCCATGGTCTCTCTGAAGACCTTTCGATAGCTCCCGTTATCCCATTTTTCGGTCATAGCCACCACACTGGGATGGAACCAAACACTTTTTCTAGTGGGTGGGAAGGTCAAGAAGTCAGCTGTAGCCCTCAACAAGAAAGGCTTACTTGTGGCCCATTGGACAAAAAGCCAGGATGCTTTTTTGTCCTTTTCGCTGATAGCGGAGTTAATGCCAATATTCCAGGTCCAATAGCCAGCACAGTGTCCAGCGGGACCACCAGGAGTATGAGAATATCCTAATTTACCTACAACCTCTGATATATCCTCATTCTCCCAGGAGAGAAGGAACGTATCTGCCTCCATGCACATCCCATAATTGGCTCCGCTCATGAAAAGACTTCGAGCATCCTCCCAAGTTGTGGACAGGAACCCAGGGGGAGTCGTTTCCCGGCAAAGCTCGCCCCATAACTCGGTAAACTCCACTCCCGGTGCTCTATCGAATATAGGATTCAGATTCTGATCGAAGTCTCCCCCACCGTATGCATAATATCCATTGGAGTATCCATTATAGGCTATGGTGGACCACTTTCGGCTCCCACGCGAAATAAACCCGTAACCTCCATCACGGGTGAGTTTCTTTGCCGTATCCAAAAGTTCAGGCCAACTCGTAGGTACAGTTAGACCATATTTGGCAAACAAGTCTTTTCGATAGGAAAGAATGGTACTTTCCGATGTGAACGGTATGTGATAAATATCCCCAATTCCATAGGTGTTGGGTCCGATAGTCTTTCCATCCCACATACTTACTTCCCAGGCAATCTTCCAAAAATCGTCAGGGTCATACCAATCCAAATCCGTGTAGGTGGGATCATTGAGATACTTGCCCAGAGGCTCTAGCCAGCCGGCAGCGATATAGTTATAGAATATGTTTCCGGTATAGACAACGTCAAAAAACCCTGCTCCTGAAGCGAAGTCAATGGTGAGTTTGTTCCAGTATTCTTCATCCGATAGGATTTCGAAGTTCACTCGTAAGCCAGTCAGCTGCTCGAATTCGGTAATGAGATCTACCATAGCTTCTGCATGGGGAATTCGGGAGAGGTTTACCGTGATTGTTTGCCCGGCGCAAGAGCGCCAATCTATATTTGCCTTTTCCATCTCACTTCTCATCTCTTCTGGAGTAATGGCACAAGCGGATACAATGAGCCCCACCATGCACAAAAGCGCAACCGCTACCACCAACACCGTTTTTTTTCCTCTCATTCGGTACCTCCGTTGAAACATAGTTGATTCTTCTGTAAAAGCTCCTGAGAAGGGAAACTGATCTTTTGACCCTTCCATCTTGGAAAGCTTTCCCTTTGTTCCTAACTAATGACCTGCTTACTTTCTCACCTCCTTCCGGCCTTATTTTTAGTTCTTTATCTTGCTAAAAATCTAACTTTACTATTAATTACGAGCGATTTTTTGTCAAATGGCTTCTTCTGGCGAATTAGTTCCAGCTCACCTTTTCTCGTCCGATCTTCGATCGGGAATGAGAGCCACTGCTCGGATGGGAGATCCAGTAGATCCTTCTATGGGGAGAGGGAATCCAATGAAAATAAACCGAGTCTGGGGTATTTTCTCCAGGTTAACCAAATTCTCAACAATTTGAATGGGTTCCTTATTTATCCAGGGTCTTAGAAGAAAATTGATGTGAGCTGAAAGTACCTCATCACAGTCCAGATTAGGTGTATCTACCCCAACCAGCTTGACTTCTCTTTCAATGAACCATATCGGGCTATCATAGGCAAGACCAGGATATTCTTCATGGTACTTCCAGCGGCCAGGGTTCGGTCCGTAGGCCCATCGGGCGGCCCATCCGGTATGGATAATAACAATATCTCCTTTCTTGACCTTATCTCCTGTCTTCTTTTCCGCTTCTTCCAGGTCAGTGATGGTGATTGGATAGTTCTCTCTACACCTGTCTCTCAAATCAAGAATAATGGCCTCTCCATAACATTTTTCTATTGGTATGTCCTGGACATATTGAGCTGTGTCTCGATGGTCAAAATGAGCTCCTGCGTCCATATGGGTACCGCAATGTCCACCAAGAATGAACTGCTCGCTAGCCCATCCATGTCCCTTTCCCCATTGACCGGCCTCGGCAGGCAAACCATCGAAGAGGGGCGGTTGATCCTGGGGCGCCCACCTCTCCACAAAATCATACTGGGTTATGTCATGCCTCTGGGAGGGCCAGAGAAGAGGTGCTCGAGGGTGATTATAGTGGTTTTGAATCATTCCCTCTTTTAGTCTAGCAGTCAAATCGATGAATTTGGGCATTTTCGACTCCTTTCAGTGTTTTTGTTGTGCAGGCCACTATCCTTCTCAGGCTTAGGATGAGTAACTCCTAACGAGTGTCTTTCGCCGCTGACCTAGGATACTCTTGGAGCCCATCGGGTGATGTATTTGGCTAAGGAAAGAAAGGTTAGGTCAGTTATGACGGCCAAAATGGTTATCCATATGATTCCAATGATAATAAGATCGAGAGCTTGAAAAGCCCTAGAAAGCTCAAAAACTTTACCGATCCCCCAAGGAGTTCCCATTAATTCGGCCACTACCTGAATTCCCCAAGAAGTTCCGATGGCAACTCTAATACCCCCGGTCAGCTCCGGTACGATGCTGGGCAGGACGACGGTTCTAAATATCTGTCCTCGGCTAGCTCCCAGAGTGAGGGCAAAATTTAGGCGTGATGGACGAACGTTATTAATTGCTTCCAGGGTGTTAATGGTGAGCATAAAAAAACAGTACAAAGCCAGGATAGAAAACTGGGCCCGAGGTCCTCTTCCAAACCACATCAGAAAAAAAGGAATCAAGACCAGGGGAGGGATGGTTCTAATGGCCTCAAGTGGAAGCTCGATAGCCATACGCAACCTTCTACTCCAGCCCATGGCTAGACCCACTCCTATGCCGATAGCAATTCCAGCGAAGGAACCCGTGAGCGTCCTTTGCAATGTATAAAAAATGTGTGGCTTAAATCCGCCCTCTCCCCCTCCCTGGATCGATATACGAAGAGAATAATTGAATGTAGAGACGAATCCAGAGAAGACTGTCAGTGGTGAGGGTAATTTAGTAGGTCCGAGCCAACGAGCAACGAGCTCCCAAATAGCTATGAAACAAAGTAACCCCAGAATAGATATGGTCCAAGTTCCCCTGCTTTTCTTCAACCTTTTCAGTCTCGACTCTTAATTAATGGATTCCGGTTGTCCCTATTAGGCTATGAGAAGACGTGTTGCTGTACCAGGCCAGAGAGATCAGCTCTTACGGCCTGGTACAGCAATAAAGGTAACTCAACTCAGTTGTTCTACCTGATGCAGCCTATTCAGAAAGGGCATAGTTAACCCATTCCAGAGCAGCATCGGCAAATCTTGAAGCATCCAGGTAGTTATAGATCTCGGAATGGTCGTTGGCCTTGGCCAGAAGGTCTTTAGCCTGGTTGAGGTCAGGACCGGTCACTCCTTTCTCTTCAGCTTTTTTCAGTAGTCTCTGGGTCTTCAGCATCTTCATATGAGCATTGTCGCGTAGATAAAGGAGCTCTTTATAGTTCTTTGATGCAATAGAAACATCTTCCGGCTTTACTTCCCCGGGTTTGAACAGTCCTTTTTCTTCCCAAATCTTGATATGAGAACCATGTATATTGTCCTCGTAGAGCGGATTGTTAGGGTCCAGGTACCACATCCATTGTTGGTCAAAGGGGATGAACGGATCAAGAGACTCATAGATGACTATGGTTTCCTCGTGGGTGATATTGGTCCCAGCAGCTGAGTTTAAGAATGGACGGTGTATTTCGATAGCCTCAGCCTGGTGTTCGTTCATAAAGACCGTAATTCTGGCCAGGACACCGCACATTCTGAGCATGGTATCGTGGTTCTTCTCTATCCAGGAATCGAGCGCCACCATACCGTCATGAAAGATGGCCCGCAGCTCTTTTGATTCTGGTGAAGGCTTGGCATACCTAGCAAGGTCGAATGAGGTAATGATTGGCTTAAACCCCTTACTTTCCAGGGTTATGTGGGCAGGAACTCCACCAACCTCAAAGTCAATTTGTTTGCCAATCATCATAGCTACAGTCTTTGCATCTGGCGCAATAACAGTGTCAACATCACCCAAGGTAATGCCACCCTTCTCCAGGGCAAGGAAGATGAAGCCCTTTATGGCTGCCTCAGTGGGATACCCAAACTTTTTTCCTTTCATCTGCTGCGCGGCTTTAAACAACGCTTCTTTGGGTTCCACCCCTTCGGCAATAAAATCATCCACGCTTTTGTATCCCTTGTCCGGTTGAGCCATGATAGCGTATCCCTGAAATATGTCTGCCCAAAAGATCCCTTTGTAGGGCGGCAAACTCTTATAGGCACCCAGGAACAGCACACTTGATCCTGAGAGTATGTCTACTGAGCCGGCTGCCAGAACAGGTACACAGTTTTCGCTCGATATCACCTTACCGTTGGGCTTGGGCAAAATGGTTATTCCCACCTCCTCGTACCAGTCCTTGCTCATTCCAATAATATACTCGGTATGGTCCATATAGGGTTCGTGTCCAAATACCACCTCTACCTTGGGAATCTCAGGTATGGCTGGCTTCTGGGCAAGAACACCAGAGCTGAGAGTCGCAACCATAGTACCTATAAGCGTAAAAACCAAGAAAAGTTTCGTTTTTTTTCTCATTACTTTCTCCTTTTCTTCTTTCAGTCTTTTTTCTCTGGATATTTGATCAATAGTTCTTATCATCACCTCCCTTCACGAATTTCTTCTACCCGGGGGACCCACCTAGTGATGTAGTTGGCCCCCTGCACATACACCTTGTTTAAACCGATAGAGAAGATCATATACAGAAAGGCAATCATTATCATTCGTCCGGTGTACATATACTGTTCGGAAAGTATCATCATTCTCCCCAGTCCCCGCTGGGTGGCCAGGTATTCCGCCGCCAGACCAATAGCCCAGGAAAGCCCTATAACGACCCGGATTCCTCCGGTCAGTTCAGGAACAATAGCTGGTATTATCACCGTTCGGAAAAGCTGTCCCCGAGTAGCTCCTAGGGTTCTGGCGTACTTTTGATAAACAGGAGGTACATTTCGAATAGCTTCCATGGTATTAATGACCAGCATTATGAAACTGCCGAAGGCGATATACAAAAGAACACCAAGTTCACTACCACCGAACCAGACAATGAACAGTGGAATCATAGCTAGAAGGGGAACAGTTCGAATGAAGAGGAGCGGAATACCGACAAAGGTCTCGAAGCGGTAACTCCAACCAATTAAGATCCCCAGGCCGATACCGATGGCGGCTCCCAGTAGAGTACCAGTTATTACCCGGAAAAAGGTGATAATTGAATGATACCCCAACACCAGGAAAGCAAAGGAGAAAGAAGGGGCCTTCCCGTAGATTCCCGGCATTCCAACTCCGTAGAAGGTAGCAAAGCCAGGAAGAGATACGGTAATTATGTGCTCGAGGGGAGGAAGAATAGTAGTGGCGAAAGGAGTAAAAAAGCTCAGCACATGAGCTGTAACTTCCCATACTACCAGAATAGTCCCGACTGTCAGAAGTGTGAGATAATAGAACCGTAATTTTCTCCCGAAACGGACCATTGTGTCATTTACCAAAGACAAGGCAGTATTCTCCTTTTTCGATTTTCTTTGGGAACACAGCTCCAAAAGCCATCTATTCGAGATAACCCCTCAAATCACTCTTTATCTTATTAAATTCAGTCTGAACTCTTAGTTCGTCCGCTCGAGGCCGGGGGAGAAGATTCTCGTAGACCGTTTCCACCTTACCGTTCTGGAGTACCACAATTCTGTCGGAGAGGAAAATGGCTTCCTCGACATCGTGGGTAATAAACACAGTGGTTTTGGTTTTGGTTTTCCACAGTTTGAGTAATTCCAATTGTAATCTACATTTGGTCGGGTAGTCCAAGGAACCGAAGGGTTCATCCATGAGTAATATGGTAGGATCATTGGCGTAGACCGTAGCCAGGGCAACTTTCTTCTTCATCCCCCCCGATAATTCTTTAGGGAAGAAGTTGGCGAAATCCTCCAGCCCCACCAGCTTCAGGTATTCCTGAACAATCTTTCTTCTCTCTGCTTTGGGAACTTTCCTTAACTGAAGACCATATTCTACATTATGGATGACCTTTCGCCAGAGAAAAATGGCGTCTTCCTGAAAAACTACCCCTCGGTCTCGTCCTGGCCCACTCACTATATGACCGTCCACTAAGATCCGACCCGAGGTTGCAGGTTGGAGTCCGGCAATGATAGATAAGAGCGTAGTTTTTCCACATCCAGAAGGACCGATAATACAGACAAACTCATCTTCCAAAATATCCAGGCTTAGTTCCCGTAGGACGCTCAATTCCCTTCCATCCTCGGTTTGATACACTTTACTTACTTTATCAATATGAATCTTAACCTTTTTGGGCAATTGGGGTTCTCCCAATCAATTTTATATTCTATTCTTTTATTTTTGGAATTCCGAGGTACCTGGCCAGGTTTCCTCCCAATATGAGTTCTTTTTCTTCTTCGCTGTTGGCTACATCCTCAACAATGGCCATTTTTACCGAAGGGGAGGCAAATGGGCCATCACTACCCGCGGTAAACCTCTGGACGCCATACTTCTCATAGGCTTCCAGAACCACAGATTTCTGAGCACAAGTAGTAAGGTCAAACATAACATTTTCGCAAGGACCTACAACCCTGGCTACTGTCCCGTAACCCCACACAAATCCGCAATGAACCATAAGAAAGAGCAGATCAGGATAGAACTTGGCTATATCAGCAACTGCCTCCGGTGAGTTAAATATAGTATCTCCCATAGCGTGGACTACCACTATAAGTTTTCGATTCACTTTCTCTTGCAGTTCGGTTAACCTATCCATAATAGGATGGATTAAATCAGCATTATTTACGGCGTAGCCATGCTCCAAGGGATGCATTTTTAGTCCCCAAAGGCCCAAATCGACGATACACCTTTCCACCTCGTCCAGAGTTGGACTGGCCGTAACTGCATTGAAGCTCTGACCCCTCTTGGAGAGTGGGAAAACATAGTTTTTGGGCGCCTGATGCCAGGGATTAATCGTAGCCAGTCCAATAACTCTCTCAGGAAACATTTTCTGAATCTTGGCTACGTAGTCATTTCCCAGGTATGGGTTCCATTCAGGAGTGCGATGAGTAAATCCCTCGTTAACCTGAAATATTATCTGTATATCTATTTTGGCTTCATCCATCCAAGGGATAAGATCATCCTCGGCTATAAATGTGTTTATTGTGTTCACCCCCACATGGAAATGGGTATCAATGACTGGCCATCTTTCTGTACTCATAATAACTTCTCCTTATACTACTTCTCTCCTCTCAAGCAATAGAGCCAATTTCGGGTCCCTGACGCATTGCCCGGGATGACATCGAGGTGCTTAAATTGGTTCGATCTGATCACCATACACAGCTATGAGTGTGTCGGCATCGCCGTAATTGTTCCACTCAGTGACCACCTTTTTCATTCCTTCTCCACTAACTACTTTCTGCCAGGCTTCCCAGTCCTCTACCTGGATGTCTTCTATAATTTGATAAGGAGCAGTTCCTTTCTCAGCTCCCTTTATCTCGAAAACTTTGAAACTCTTTACTCCTGGCTGGTAAGGAGTTATCTTCTGATCCACTTCCTGCGACCACTTCCTGTAGTCATCCATGCTTACACCGGGTTTTAGCTTGTACATCACAAACACTCTCTGCATCCTACTACCTCCTTCTCATGATGATATGGTTCAATTTACTGTGGAGATTCCCAAAGAGAAAAACTAATTATCTAAGAAGTAATTCAAAATCACCTTTATCTAACCTAAAAATCTACTCTCTCGAATAGTGAATCAATAGGGATGCATCTAATTCTTACGTATTACCCAACTCAAAAAATTTTATCGGTTAAAAACGCTTTCACAAACTTGATTTTACATCTCTCTCCAGGGTCTTTATTCTTGCTATTTATCTTCCATGCCAGAAAGTATGTGAATTTCACCAGAATTCCGTGGAGGCCTACAGGATTCTCTGATGATGAAATTAGGCTTAAGCACAATATCCTGACGTTCGGCTGGTCCTTGTCCTGATATCCTTTCAAGAAGAAACTGTGCCGCGAGTTTTCCCATTGTATAGGGAGACTGTGCTACCACTGTTAAAAATGGGTACATTAACGACGCCACGGGAACATCATCAAAGCAAACAACACTCATATCTGTTGGTACTTTTAGACCCATTTCTCTAAGAGCTCTCAGAACACCTACGCCAAGAATGTTATTTGCAGCAAAAATAGCTGTTGGAGGAAACTTTGAAGTTAACAATTCCATAGTATGTTTGTAGCTACCTTCCATTCGCCAATCATTCCCTTTGACTAGTGCATCCACTATTGATACATTACTTTCCAACAATGCTTTTTTATAACCCGTAAACCGTTGAATAGCTACAGAAGTTTGCATAGCACCATTAATAATGCCAATTCTTCTATGTCCTAGCTTTATCAAGTAGTTTGTAAGCCTATAGGCTCCGTCCACATTATCACTGTGGACAGTATCTGCTTTAAGATTTTTTACTTCTCGATCAACCACAACAAATTTAATTTTGTCACTCTGGAGGTCGAAAAGATGCTTCCCTCCCCCTGTTGAAGGAGCGATAACAAACCCTTCCACTCTCCTTTGGATTAAATCATCAATATATTCCTTCTCAATATCCGGATCTTCATCTGTACTACAGACAAATACCTTAAATTGTTTTTTTCTCGCTTGGTCCTCTACGCCGCGTGCTACAGTAGTGAAGAATGGGTTAGTGATATCTGGTATGATTAAACCAATGGTATGCGTTTTTTGTCGTCTAAAATTGCTTGCTAATAGGTTAGGATGATAGTTAAGCTTTTTAGCAGTCTTTAGGATTTTACGTCTGGTCTGTCCACTAACGTAGCCGTACCCTCCCATTGCTCTACCAACCGTAGAAGGAGAGACCTTAGCTTCTTTGGCGACTTCTTTTATAGTAATTCTCTTATTTATCGAGCTCATGTATTGCCTTAACATGTGATCTGTTGTAGGATAACATTACCACATATTTGGGACATTACCTACGATATTGTTGTCCAGTCAGAGAAACAGAGCTGATAACGTTACTATATATTATAGACCATTTTTTTTTTGTCAAGTATCCACCCTCCCAGTTATAAAAAATTGAAAGTAAACTTAGGCCTTAAGGGATTTTCAGAAAAAAAGAGATATCCTATAAAAGATGACTTGCAAAAGAAAAAGTGTAAAGTGATTATGTATGTAAGGGAACAATGGAATATAAGAAAGATTGAAGGTCTGGGAAATCTTTCATTATCCCTGCGGACAAAGGCTAGCACCTTTGTTAAGGACCGGGGTGGATAAGATAAGAAAGATCGGGGAGCCTCTAATCCCACATGTTTGCCCGTGTGTGGCGCCTATCAGCATAAAATGGGACTATCCTCGATCTATAGTCACTCCCTCAGATACTCATCCACAGTCTCTCTAACCAGCTCAGTCCGGAGTTTATCGGTCTTTTGGGAAACCCTATTTAGCATATCCCAGTCTGATTTTAAAAAACGTGGGTAGATCCCTATTTTCACTGTTGTTCCAATACTGATGCTTATCACACCGTTTTGATTTTTATGCATAGTGTATCGGAGTCCACAATCAACTATGGGGACAGTAAAAAGGGACCTTTTAATGAAATGGAGGAGATAAAGGAAAGGTAGTGCGATCCGAGGAAGTGGTAGCAGAAAAGAAGCCACCGGTTTTCTTCTGAAGGTTAAACGTGGAAGCCGATAACTCATCGGGAAGGGGGAAAAGTACCTTGGCTAATCAAAAATAACCAGAGTTTTGATACTAGATTCTTTAT
>Ga0209986_10002195_pt1 | contig 18124 bp, 13 predicted proteins | sample BlataG_FD_183168 | JGI IMG/M metagenome (GOLD analysis project Ga0209986, IMG submission 183168) | Deep subsurface microbial communities from Black Sea to uncover new lineages of life (NeLLi) - Black_00105 metaG (SPAdes) (version 2) | ecosystem: Environmental > Aquatic > Marine > Oceanic >...
ACTTTGCGAAGCTATGTTCTTCCTTTCACATACTCTGCCAGGTCTTCCAGACCCTGGCAGGTCTCACTCAGTTTCCAAGTCTGCCAGTCACCTTAGCCTCAATCTCAACCTTAACCTCTTTAATCGTTCGTCGTTCTTCCTTCATCCTTCTCCTTGCTCTCCGCTCTTTATAACACATTCAAAAGCTGCTCCTTAATCTTTTCAAGCTCATCTTTCATTTGCACTACAATCTTTTGAATATCGGAATCATTTGCTTTGGAGCCGATGGTGTTGATCTCACGACCCATTTCCTGTGCAATAAATCCTAATTTTTTCCCTGCCGCTATTTTAAGTTTCAGGGTTTGTAAAAAATAATTGCAATGATTTCGTAACCGGACTTTTTCTTCCGTTATATCAAACTTTTCAAGATAGTAGATCATTTCCTGTTCAAAACGATTTTGATCAATGCTTTCAGTAGCCAGAAACTCATTCAAATTATGGTTTATTCTTGTTTTAATTTTTCCGATCCTCTCTTTTTCATATGGTTCTATGTTATCAAGTAACTTACTGATTTGAGTTACACGATGGTGTATATCCTTTTGGAGAGCTTTTCCTTCTTGCTTTCTGAATGAAATGAGTTCATGAATAGCTTCCTTAACACCTGTTTTTACTTGCTCCCATTCTTTTTCATCCAATTCCTGTTTCTCAATCTTAAGCGTGTCAGGAAGCCGCATGATGACAGGAAGGATCTGATCAATGTTTTCGATGGACAGTTCACCCGATATTTGCTTTAACTGCTCATAGTAGTTTTTTACAACTGCCTGATTAATGCCTGGTGTTTTTTCTTTTTCGATTGTATCGATAAATATCGATATGTCAATTTTTCCGCGTTCAAGGCTTTGACTGATGATATTTCGTAATTCAAGTTCTTTTTCTTTATAAAGAACAGGTAATCTGGCAGACACATCCAGTTGTTTGCTGTTTAAAGAACTTATTTCAAGGGTAATGGTTTTATTTTTTATCTCGAGAATGGTTTTACCAAAACCGGTCATGGATTGGATCATGATCAAAATTTTATTGCTAGTAGGTTATAGGGTTCGGGTTTTGTCTCGAACAAAGTTAAGATAATAGAATAAAAGTTCAACTTCAGGATTGAAACTAAGCATTATGTTAGTATGAAAAAAGACGTAATGTAATAAAATGTTATATGTTATAAGTTATAAGTTATATGTTATATGTTAACGGTTAACTGCACGATGCTGTATTCCGGGCCTGCCATGTTTACCCCGTGAAATTCTTTCTATTTCTCTGGGGTGAAATGCTGCTGCGCAGCAGTGGCTCCGCCACTATTTCACAGGTTCTCCCCGTCTCTTAGTCACCATGTCTCTAAGTCTCCTCTCTCCCTTTCTCACAGTCACACAGTTCCCCAGTCACCTTAACCTCAGCCTTCCCTTCCCAGACTCTGCCAGGTCTCTCCCAGTTACCCGATCATTCATCATTCGATATTGGGTATTCATTATTACTCGTTCCCACAATCTAACACAAATGCCACTCCCTGAAAAAACGGGACAGGCGTGAGGTTTTGCTGCGCAAAACATTCGTAATTCGGTGTTCGATATTCAATATTTCCTTTTCCTTTTATCTTGTATATTTTACCACAACCTTTGTTTTCCATTTCCCTGTAAGGTAATAAATATAGGATACAAACATTCCTAAGAACCATCCGATCGGAATAGCCCACCAGATACCGGTTTCTCCCATTCTCCGGGATAAATACCAGGAAAGTGGTATTCGGACAAGCCAAAGTGAGACCAGGGTGATAAACATTGGGATGAGTGTGTCGCCGGCTCCCCTTAATACTCCATGAGTTGTAAATAGCGTGGATAAGACAATATAAAATGCACTGACAATAATAAGATATTCTTTTCCGATCCGGATTACTTCAGGGTCGGGGGAAAAAAGACTCATAAGAAAGTTGCCAAAAAGGATTACCATTATGGTAACTGCTACCGAAACAGAAGATGACATTAGCAGGGTTGCTTTAAATCCGTTTCTCACCCGGCCGGGTTTGTTAGCACCAAGATTTTGTCCCACAAAAGTTGCCAGCGCCGCTGAGAAATTCATTGCCGGTAAAGAGGCAATGGAATCAATCCTGCCTGCAACTGTATATGCTGCAATTACATCCGTTCCGAAAGTATTGACAATTCCGATCAATGCCATCATGCCAAGTGCTACAAATGTATGTTGAAATCCGGTTGGCAGTCCGATCCTGGAGCTTTGCAGGAAAATTTCCCTGTCGAATTTTAATTCCCTGAACGAAAATTGAATGATCTTATGGTACCGGTTTAGGTACAGGATGGCTGTTATAAATGCCCCTGCCTGTGAAATAATTGTGGCAATTGCCACACCAGCGATCCCCCATTTAAACACCAATACAAATAACAGGTCGAAGGCAATATTGAATATTGTTGATATAATTAAAAAATAGAGAGGGGTTTTAGAATCCCCCAGCCCCCTGAGAATTGCACTTGTACCGCTATATCCGAAAAAAGCCAGGGTACCCAGAAGAAAAATATTAAGGTATGATTTTGCCTGCGGCAGGATTTCTGCAGGGAGTTGTAAGAGCCTGAAAAGGTGTTCGCTTATTAATATTCCAACGATTGTTGTGAAAATAGCAGCAAAAAAAAGAAAAACATATAAGGTATTAATGGCTTTTTTTACACTGATAATATCTTTAGCACCAAAGTATTGTGCGATTACAATGGTCGTTCCTGATGCTATTCCTATTATCAATGAGATCAGGGTAAATATAATTGGGAAAGAAGCACCCACGGCAGCCAGAGCTTCCTTTCCAATAAAATTTCCAACGATGATACTATCGACAATATTATAAAATTGCTGGAATACATTGCCAAGTATCATAGGTAATGCAAACTGAAAAATAACTCCACTCTCTTTACCGGTGGTAAGATCCTTCACTCTAAATCAAATCGTTTTATAAAAGCATAAACATAATAATAATACAAGGATTTTGAAAAAGGAAAGGTTGTAATTGATTTCCGGGTTGCGAGTTTAGTGTTCCGGGTTTTTGCCGAAGGCATCCACCTGCGGACAGTTTTCAGGTCCTCGTTTGGTCATTATTCGCTTACGTTAATAAGATCGTTTTGCTTTAGTTCGATAGTCTCCTGTGGGATACCTATTGCAGAAATTCATTATACCCAGCACCCTTTTTACTTTTTTACTTATTGCCTTGTCTGTCATTTTGCGCCGGATGAAACGGCTGTAACACTAATCAAAACCGGTAGTTCCGGCGCTTTTACTTACAGACTCTGTTTTCTACAATAATCGAACCTCTCCGAGGTTCTTTCTATCTTTCTCACCTCGCTCAGCGCCCTGCTCCTTCTGCCTACTTTTCCTGCTTCCTGCTAATCCGAAATCCCTAAATTCTCCCAATTACCCAGTCTCCCCATCTCCCCGTCACCCAGTCCTTCATCTTTCCTCACTCATCCTTTCAATCCTGCCTCCTGTTACTGCTACTGTCTTTTTCACTTCATCATTCATTATTATTCGATATCGCTTATGAGATCGCTTCGTTTAGTTCGGTGTTCGATATTCGATATTTTCTTTGCAAATTAAAAACTGCCTTCTGTTGATTTTTAACTAACACTGCTACTGCCATTGAACATGGCTCTTTGCTCTCCGTGTCTTATCTTAATATATGTCTACAGGTTAAACATAAAATTCAAAATTACTCGTTCCCACAATCTAACACACAAACCACTCGAACCTCAACCTTTCCTTCCCAGACTCTGCCAGGTCTTCCTTCCCTGCTAGCCTGCCCGCAGACCCTGGCAGGTCTTTTTCCAGCCGAATACAATTCGGCTCTACATTTCGCTCCTTCGCCAGTACCCAGCACCCAGCACCCAGTACCCAGCACCCAGCACCCAGTACCCAGCATCCTAACCATTCACCTGTCACCATTCACATTAATAAAGGACAATTCATTATTCACAAATCACAAATCTTAAATTCTTCAGAGCCTTTCCAATTCGATTGTAAAATGCCTCAAAATAGGAGCTTCTTTGGTTATTTTCACACCTCTTTTAATATTTAAACGTTTATCGAATACATTTTTCAGTGCAACAGCTACCACATCCATATGGTTATTGGTATAGACTCTTCTGGGAATGGCAAGCCGTACCAACTCAAGGCCGGGATAACGGTTATGCCGTGTAACAGGATCACGATCAGCCATATGGTCATGCCATCAGCATAGCTAAACATTTCCCTTGCTATTTCTCTTATGGTTTTTCTTTTGTACTGCTTTTCGCGGGTTCAAATATAATCTTCGATCCTGAATCGAAGTAAAGCCGGTAAATTCTTATAAATGGGAAGATTAAGAATTGAGGGTATTTCGTGTCCGGAAAGATTCGAAAAAATAATCAGGGGAAAATGAAATTTTAATTACAAAATTATTTGAAAAAATGACAGGTGTCTCTATTTTTGATATTCAAATAGAGAAATTTTACAATAAAGGAATATCTGAATAGTATTTTCATTCAATTTGCACTATATAACAAAGATAACTGATATAGCGTTAAAATATCATTATTATATAATTTTTATTATGAAAAAGGTTGTCATATTCTTGCTTTTGCAGACTGGTTTTTTAAATCTTTTTGCACAGGAGGATACTGTAAAAGTTCAGCAGACGGATTCAATTGAAGTCGGCATAAGTCCTGATTCATTGAATATACCGGGGATCGATACCATTGAAACATATGAGGTTGATTCAATCCAATTCGCCCTGAATTATCTGAAGGATTTATATGAAAATGAAAGTCTTTGGGAGGCCAAAGATGATCCTTTACGCAATGCCATCGGGAATTTAATAGCATATGTTGAAATTGATCCGATTGATTCGGTAATTTATTATTTAAAAAAGTATTCTTATTCGACATGGCAAGTACCGCCGGTACCGGTAAAGGAGAAAAAGGATACGGCTTTTGTACCGGAGGAAATACTGCCTGAGATTCTTCCATTTGACAGCATTTTTTTAATACCGGATACTATTCAGGTTGCTTATCAGGACACATTAGCTATATCTCCACAAGACACAACCCTCCTGCCCGAAGTGGATACATCAGGTGTTTTTCAGCCTGACTCAATCCCTTCTTTAGGGTTAAGTGTACCGGAAACAGACTCCATTCAGATAATTTTTACTGATTCAACCAGGCTTACCATTAATGACACGATCCGTCTGGCAGTTGGAGATTCAATCGTATTACCGGTCAGGAGCCTTTTTAGTATTGGAACAGGTGATTCGATCCGGTATGCTGTTGATTTGCTAATTGGCCATATTGAAAATGATTCGGCTCAAATTTGGCTAAAAAACCTGGCTAATGATTCAACGAATGTTTGGTTAAAACGACGAGAAAGTGATTTCACCCGTTTTTGGCTTAAGAATGAACTGATGGATTCGATTGGTATTTGGATTGAAAATGATAACCGGTATTCCCTTAAGTTTATGCTGGATGATAATGTATATTTCGGAAAATTACGAAAACACCGGCAAATTGATAGTTTTGTTTTACCGGAAGAAGAGGATAAAGCCCTGCGGAAAATGACCCCTATTTTCATAAAACCACAATACTGGAAAACAGGCGGCATCGGATCCATTAATCTGGCGCAAGGTGTTATCTCAAATTGGGCAAAAGGAGGAGAAAGTTCAATCTCAACTCTTACCGAGGTTAATATGTTTGCAAATTATTCCAGTGGCAATACAAAATGGGATAATAACGCCAGATTTAAATATGGATTGATTAAATCGGGGGAAAAAAGATTACGGAAAAATGAGGATATGTTTGAGATCAACTCAAAATTCGGACAAAAAGCTTTTGGCGGTTTAGGGAAATATGCTTATGAAGGGAAATCTGTAAAAGAAATAGCAGAAACTATGCATACCTACTCGAATATGGAAAAAAATGGTGCAAAAGGGATAAAGCACTGGTATTACAGTTTCCTTGTTAGTTTTAAGAGCCAGATTGCCAGAGGATATAATTATCCAAATGATTCGGTTGCTGTATCAACTTTTTTGGCGCCGGGATACCTTGTCTTTGCTCTGGGTTTGGACTATAAACCCAATATCCAAACCTCACTTTTGGTTTCTCCGTTAACCTCAATATCTACTTTTGTAACCGATACCGCATTGATCGACCAAACAAAATACGGTATCGACAAGGACCGGAAGGCAAAAAACGAAATGGGAGCATTTATAAAAGCGAGATACAAGTATAACTTCAATGACGATATATCCATTGAAAACAAGCTGTCATTATTTACGAATTATGTGAGAAATCCACAGAACATCGATATTGATTGGGAGGTTATTCTGAGAATGAAAATCACTTTTTATATGGATGCTGTTATCTCCACCCATATCATTTATGATGATGATGTAAAAGTGCCTTTATTTAATAATGAAGGAGTAAAAATAGGAACCGGACCACGGCTACAGTTTAAAGAGGTATTCAGTATTGGATTTTCATACAAATTATAATGCGTGTCACGGTTTTCACCAAAGGTATCCCTTCTTCCGAAGCTCCGTAGGAATCCCTTCGGGAGAATGCCTATGGCAGGGAGAACCGTGGCACGCATCCTTGTTTTTACCAAAGGTATCCCTTCGGGAGAACCGTGGCACGCATTCTTTCACAATGCCTTTTTATAAATACGAAAACGTTTATATACCTTACCCCCTGCTTTTATCACCTCTCCATTCATTTTGTGATTGTTTTCCAGTATAAGATGACTTTCGATTTCAGTCATGCCATGTTGGATAGCTGTCTCCAGCATTTTTACCCCCATCATAACATCGATTCCAAGACCCTGGTATTTTGGTTTGATAGCTCCGAGCAGAAGATTCAACCGTTTGCTTTTTTTCATTGCCCTGAAGATCTTAAATATTCCGAAAGGGAATAAACGACCTTTTGCTTTTTTAAGACCGGTGCTCAAGTCAGGGATGCCAACTACAAACCCAACCGGTTCTTTTTCGATAAGGACCAATTTAATAAAATCCGGGTGGAGAATAGGAAGGTAACGTTTTGCAAGATCAACCATTTCTTTTTCATCAAGAGGAACAAAACCATATATTTCACTATAGGTTTCGTTCATAAGCTGAAGAACAGGTATAATATACGGTTTGATTTCCTTACGGCTGGAAAACTCAACGATTTTAAAGTCGGCCCTATGTGAAACGCGTTTGTATATTCTTTTATATATTTCGGGCATATCACCCGGAACATTTACTAAATAATCGATCAGATCGACATTCTTGGTATACCCTTCACCGGCGGTCAATTTTACCATATATTCCCTGTTATAGGTGGTGGCGATTATTGCCATATGATTAAATCCTTCGATCAGGAAACCCTGGGGATCTTTATCGGAAAAACCAAGAGGGCCGACCAGATGATTCATCCCTCTCTCTTTTGCCCAGTTTTCAACATGGCTGATCAAAGCATGGGCAACATCCGGATCATCCCAGCATTCGAGAAACTCAAACCTTCCATGCTTTTCCTGCTTAATTTCGTTGTACCTGTGATTGATTATACCCATGATACGGCCGGCCACTTTCCCATCCTTTAATGCCAGCAAGAGTACTGTGTCACAATAAGAAAACGATTTGTTCTTCTTAGGATTATAAAAATTCCATTCATCTGCATAAATGGGAGGGACCCAATTTTTGTCATTTACATGGATCTTTTCAGGAATATGGATATATTTTCTGAGATCTTTCTTGGTTTTGACTTCAATAATTTTTACGGTCATATTTTAAGGAGATGGGTTAGTATACGTTTTAGAATTTGTCCCGATGTTTCGGGATTGGAGCTTATTTGTTATTTGTCCGAAGGACTCCTTCGGAGAATATTGTTTTTTTGCCGAAGGCATGCCTTTGGCAGGTGCTTTGTTTAAAATATAGCTGATTTTATAAACAGACTCTACTTGATTATATAAAAAATATGATTTTGTAAATTCATGTCAGGTTCAGGTAATATTATCTCTAAAGATAAAAAAAATAATCAATGATTACCTTTGGACTTAATGATTCTCTGTTTCGGGTTACGGGTTGCGGGTTCCGGGTTTTTACCGAAAGCATCCACCTGCGGACAGTTTTCGGTTCCCTGTTTGGTCATTATTCACTTACGCTCATGAGATCGCTTTGCTTAGTTTGATACTCGTTTGACTGGATACTGGATTTTGGTTGCTGATTTCAGGGTCAGGTTTATTTACAAATATTAGCAGGTGTTATTTTAGTTTCTTAGTACAATATTATTATGGTTTAAACTTGCAAATTGTACTATTTCATATTTTTTCAATTCGTCAACCCAAAATTGTTCTTCTCCTTCTGGAACTTTCAATATCCCCCATTTATTAGAGCTTTCCGTAACGTTTTCAAATAAACTAAACGACACAACCGTACTGAACCAGTCGATAGCGTCATTGTTATCAAAATCAAAAAAATTAACATTTATTTTAGTTATAGAATCAATTTGAGTAACTGTATATGATCTGCCTTGAGAAGTCAAATAAACTTTTGTACTTAATACTGTTTCTAATATTTCAATACTATCTTCAGAAGTTACTGATTCATATGTATAATCATATATGTAGTTTATTTTCAAATTCAGTGAGTCGACTAGGCTGTATGTTCTTTCGAAAGATATAAAATCATAAATTGAGAAAATTAATTCACCCTTGACATAATCAACCTCCTTTTTTTTACAACTCATTATTGGAATCATAAAGATTAATAATATTACTGTAAGTTTGTTTTTCATATTAATACATGCTAACAAGTATATATCTTAATCAGTAAGGATCATTCTTTTGGTATCAATTTCTCGTCCATCTGTCATTAATGTGTACAAATACATTCCAGGCTGTAATTCACTTCCAAATATCTTTATATTCGAGTGTCCTCTATTTTCGATTGATATTCTTTTTATTTGTATGCCTTGCAAATCATATAGGCAAATTAAAGCTTCAACAATTTCATCAGGTATATAGAAGTTTATTTCCGTATCAATCATAAATGGATTTGGTTTATTCTGGTATAGAACAGCCTGCCCGGTATTTTCATTCTCACTTTTGGTTGAGTTTATCATTGCACTTTTTAGATTGGAAGAACTTTCTTCATTAATCGAATTTATTTTCTCGTTTAAATCTTCAATAATTGATTGCTGTTCCTTGATTGCCTCAACAAGTAATGGTATGATTGTATTATAATCTATCATCTTATATCCGTGAGATTCCGATATAGCTTCAGGTACAACCCCTTCTAATTCCTGAGCAATGAATCCAATATTTTTTAGTGTAGTATTATTCATGTCTGTTGAGTCGTTTTTAAAATTGTATTGAACTCCTTTAAGTCTCATCACTTTATTAAGTCCTTCCGTTATTGGCATAATGTTACTTTTCAACTTTATATCAGACACTTGATAAAATCTGTGTGCATAAAGGCTATTATGACCAATTGTTGAATTCCACCAAAAGTCTATCTTGTCAGTACTAGCGCCTATCTCACTTGAACTATAACCTGGATTAATCCTTATTTCTTCTCCATAGTAACTTCTTATACCTAAAGGATATCCCGCAGGAACAGGACCATTAATGCCTACATAACCGTTTAAACGGGTAGTTCCTTCAACATCTAAATTGTAAGAAGGAGTTCTTCTTATACCAAGCATACCATTGTTTGTATATGTTAATTGAGGAAATGCTTGAACAGAGAAGGCAAACATCACAATGATTAAAACTATTTTATTTGTTTTCATTTCTTTATTCTTTAAAAGTTAATTACTTGTTTATTATTATCTTAAATTTAATGTTGAACCAGATTGGACATTAAAACTACCATTAATAATTACTTCTGATTCAGCATCGAAAGTTACGGTTGCATTATTATTAACAGTACCATTTGTAATACTAATCTGGCAATTGCTATAGCTGGCATTTGAACTCCATGTGAGGTTTGATAGCGTTGTACATGGGCAAGGCATGTAAGCACCATTGAAGGTCCCGTTTACGCCAATAATCCCATGAATATCAAGCCAGTTTCTTAATCTTGTATTATTTGTATTGTTGCCATTCCAAGATATATCAAAACGACCATACAAAGCTCTAGGTTGTGAACAATAAGATAAATTTCCATTATACTCATCATTTCCGTGCAATTGTCCAACAACTCTTCGGTTTTGATCAAATAATGGTGAACCTGATGAACCATGCTGTACAACTCCATCATCAAAATTAACCAACCAATGATTATTCACTCCATTTCCATCCCAATCGGTTGCTACCGCTGAACCATTTTCCTTTGATATTTTCATAACATCACCTCTTGGATGATGAATACCAACTGACGTTATAGCTCCTGAAGTTGACCTAGAATAACCAGCAAAAAATAATCTATTGCCTCTATGCGGCGTGGTATTCATTTCAACAAGGGCAAAGTCAGTATTGCCCCAACCAGCTCTAAAAGTCGAACCATTAAAAGAAAAAAAGTCTGCATCATCTGACATTGTTTCACTTCCATCACAAACTGGAGATGGGCTTTTATATTGATACCTAAATAACCAATCTTCTGCTTCATCTATCTCGTAGGTTAGAAGTACACCATCTGCTTCATCAGGATCAGTATGAATCCATGTATAGCCGTTCCATGTCCATTTTGGAATATGAGGGTCGCCGATATCTATACAATGGAACGCTGTTAAAAAATATGGTATGAAATCATTGTTAGTATTATTCATTAAGCAGCCTGAACACAATCTTGTACCATCGGCTAATATAACAAGGGCAACTGCATCGCTTTGTTCTTGCCAAGGGCTAAATTCTGGACAATCAACATCATTATTGCAATTTTCAGAATCATGATCTGGATCTGAAATTACATAACCATTAAACATATTTATATAACCATGAATTACTTTATCAATTCTTAGTAATGTATTATTTTTTACGGCATAAGGTTCAAATAATTCAATTATCACACTACTTCCTTTTATTAAGTCAGTTGAAAATCGATTTCTATCATTGTTTTGTAAATAAGTTATTGGGCCAAAGGCCATTGAATTATCTGTACTGTAAATAAATAGTTCTCCTCCTTCAGGTATATTAAACTTGTCGAAGATCATATTGATAGAGTATGCGCCATCACTTGATACCTCAAGTTTCCAAACCCTACCTGAATCAATTTCAAACCATTCACCACTTGAGGAAATATCAAGATTAACATCAAGTGCAGTTCCGAAGCGCATTGGAACATCCAATTTTGATTCCTTTTTATCTTCTTCCAATAATTTTTGAATATCAACTTTCTGCATCTTTACTTTTGGTGCTTCATTCCTTATATGATATTTTACATGTTCACTAATTTGTCTTGTTGGCAGAAACCTGGATTGAACTTGAGCAAATAATGGATGAGTCCGGTATAAAAAGGTTTGATTACCAGATGTAGCGGTCTGACGACTTTTTTAATGAATTGATTATATGATGTTTAATTTTTATATTTTATTTGACAAAGTCGTCTGACCGCTTTTTAAACTGGACTCATGGATAAAAAGAAATAAAAATCAAAATTATTAAAAGCCATGTTTTTTTCATATTATTCAATTTTAAAATTTATTGTAAATGTTTTTAAATCAGAAACATATTCAATTTCTTTGTTTTTAGTAAAAAATTTGAACTTACTTGAAAAGCCAGTAAAATATTCGCCTTTTTCAAGTGGCGGATTACTTACCAGATTGCAAAAGGGGTAATAACAATTCTCATCATTTTTATCTGGACTCCATGGTATTGCAACACCACTAATGCTATGAGGTAGTACAAAAAATTCCGGATGTGGAATATAGGTACAAAAAACACCTTTATAGGATTTGCCAACAGCAGTCTTTACACCATTATTGATTTTATAAACTTTAAAAAATTCTTCACCTAAAAAATTGGTTTCGTAATACAGCAGGCTATCTGAATTATTAGTTATATTGAAACAGAAAATAATCTCTTCTCCGTATCTAAAACTAGTCTTAGCGTTTCTAAGACTATCAAGTAATTCATAGGTTAATGATATTGGAAAATTATTTTCGATATCATTCTTTTCACAACTTATTAAAGAAAACAAAATCAGTTGTATGATTATTAAAATATTCATTTTCATTTCTTTATAAATTTAGTTAAACAACAATAGATGCTAAACATACTAACTAATGGTTTGGTGGTGCTCTTTCCATTCTTTTCATTGGTTTATAATTTTATTGATTTTGATTACGAATAATTAAAAAATTCATAAGGGTGGACCTATATTCATAAGATGATAACTTTTAGAATTTGGTTGCGTTTTATATATTAATTCTTGCTCAAAAATTTGCCTAAATTTTTCATCCCCAGGTAAAAACTGGCAGATGCAGGTATTTTGCTATAAATTATATGCAAGTTATGAAAACAAATACGTAAAGTCAATTTTACGCCCCCCCGCATTTTATATGGTTTATAACATATTTTTAGTCATGTTGTTCATCGGGCTTTTTTTTACAAGCCAGGCATCACTATAATGGCTTCAATATAAAAACCCTAAAGGTTTCAAAAACCTTTAGGGTTTTAAAGTGTTTATTCGTCTGACCACTCCAAGTGGTCTGACGACTTTGTATATCAACTCTGCCAGGTCCTACGGACGCTGGCAGGTCTATATTTCCATCCGAATACAATTCGGATATCTTTAAACCAGGCGATTTGTTCCTATATATTGTTTCCAACAATTTAACAATTTAACAGTTCAACAATTTAGCATACAAACACATAAACACCTTAACACACCCAGTCTCCCAGTCTCTCAGTCCCCTAAGCCTTAGCCTCAGCCTTAGCCTATATTAAGGTATTCAGTTTTTCCCTGTAAATCTTAAAATTTTCCTCATCGAAAACAGAAAAGATAACTTTTTCAATTTCGATGTGTTCAGAAAGGTAAGATTTTACTTCATGAATAGCGATTTCTGCAGCTCTGATTTTTGGAAAAAAATAAATGCCTGTGCTGATATTTGGGAAGGCAATCGTCTTAATGTTATTTTCTGATGCCAGTTTCAGGCAGTTTTTATAACAACCGGACAGCAGGGTTTCTTCATTATTTTTTCCACCTGCCCAAACTGGTCCGACGGTATGAATAACAAACTTTGCCCGGAGTTTATATCCTTTTGTAATTTTCGCTTCTCCTGTAAGGCAACCGCCAAGTGATTTACATTCTTCCAGTAATTCGGCTCCTGCCGCCCTGTGAATGGCGCCATCGACACCACCACCTCCCAGTAATGTAGTATTGGCGGCATTTACAATGGCATCTGCCTTTAACCGGGTAATATCTCCTCTAAATAGTTCTATCTTATCCATTATCAGGATCATCGTATTTGTGCGCCTAATTCTTTTTCATATGCCCTCATCAGGTTCGTCATGGTCTTATCAATCTGATGGTCGGTCAGGGTCTTGTTTTCATCCTGCAGGATAAAACTTACAGCATATGATTTTTTATCTTTCCCGATCTTTTCATCTTCGAAAACATCAAATAAGGTAATGCTTTTAAGCAGCTTTCTTTCCGTTTTTCGAGCTAATTCCTTAACCTGATCAAATTTTACCGATTTATCCAATAGTAGTGCCAGATCTCTTTTTACTTCGGGATACCTGGGCAGCTCAACGTAAGTAATTTTATGGGGTTTTATTGAAAAAAGGATATTTTTCCAGTTGAAATCGGCATAATAAACATCCTGTTTTACATCAAAATTTTGTAGTATACCGGTACTTATCTTTCCGAATTCAACAATTCCTGATCCGTTCAAGCCATACTGTAATCCTTCTGTAAAAAAATCCAGTCCGGAATCTGCTTTTAGGAAATCATCAGGATTAAATCCCAACCGTACTAGAATTCGTTCTACAAATGACTTCAGGTAAAAGAATGAACCGGATTGAGCAGTGCTGTTCCAGCCCGGAAAAGATTTATACCCGGTTAGGAAAAGCGCCAGGTGTTCTTCTTCATAGTAATGGACTAATGGCTGGTTTTCAAGATGACTTTTGCTGAAACGGTAGCAATTTCCAAATTCGTAAAATTTCAGATTCGGGTTCTTGTGATTTATATTATAGGCAATCGCTTCCAATCCTCCGTAAAGAAGGGTTTGCCGCAAGGCATTAAGGTCCTTACTCACCGGATTGAGAATGTTAACCGTATGTTCAGAAGGGAAAACACTTGAATCTATATAATAAGTCGAAGGTGTAAGGGAGTTGGATATTATTTCGTTGAATCCGTTACCTGCCAACATATCGGATATCAGGTTGATAACTTTTTCCTTATCCGGTTTTTCGTAATAAGATAGAGTGGATTGAACTTTTTCATTGATCTCAATATTGTTGTATCCGTAAATTCTCATGATTTCTTCAATCACATCAGCTTCACGCTGAACATCAACACGGTAAGCGGGTACAATTAATTTTAAACCTTCTTCTGATTCATTAATAATCTTAATTTCAAGCGAGGTCAGTATATTTTTTATTACCTTACTATTGATTTTCTTACCCGCCAGACGCTCCAGATTCGAATACATTAAATTTACTTTAAAATCAGGTATTGGTGTTGGATATTCATCCACGATATCTGAAGCGATTTCCCCTCCTGCGATCTCTTTTACAAGGAGAGCAGCTCTTTTTAGTGCATAGATAGTCATATCAGGATCGGCACCCCGCTCGAAGCGAAATGATGCATCGGTATTTAGTCCATGTCGTTTTGCTGTTTTTCTGATATAAAGAGGATCAAAATAGGCACTTTCAAGGAAGATATTTTTTGTTTTTTCAGTAACCCCCGAATTAATTCCCCCGAAAACACCTGCAATACACATGCCTTCCTCTTCGTTGCAAATCATCAGGTCTTCGTCAGAGAGTTCCCTTTTTATCTCATCGAGCGTTATAAAAATGGCGCCATCTTTCAGGGTTTTTACGATGATCTTTTTTCCGGTGATTTTGTCTGCATCGAAGGCATGCAATGGTTGTCCTGTCTCGTAAAGAACAAAATTGGTAATATCTACGATGTTATTGATCGGAACCAGGCCTATGGATTTCAGCCTGTTTTGAAGCCAGTTGGGGGAGTCTCCAACATCTACTCCGGAAACAGTTACACCAGTATACCGTGGACATGCAACAGGATTTTCAATAACAACATCAATTACATTTTTGGTATTGTCAGGCATGAAAGCTTTCACAGAAGGTTTTGACCACCCGGTCTTACTGCTTTGATTGAGATAAGCAGCTAAATCCCTTGCTGCTCCAAAATGGGAAGCGCCATCAATGCGGTTCGGTGTAAGCCCGATCTCAAAAACAACATCTGTTTCTATATCGAAATAATCTCTGGCAGGTGTTCCCACCTTAGCCTTGTCATCCAAAACAATTATACCTTCATGGGAAGTACCAAGTCCTAATTCATCCTCGGCACATATCATCCCTTCAGAAAATTCCCCTTTTATTTTTGTTTTTTTTATTTTGAAAGACTCATTCCCCTGGTATAATGTAGTTCCTTCGATTGCTACCGGGACTTTTTGTCCTGCTTTTACATTTGGAGCCCCGCATACAATATTCAGCAACCGGTCTTGTCCGATATCAACGGTTGTAATACTTAATTTATCAGCATTTGGATGCTTTTTGCAACTTTTTACTTCTCCAATAACAATTCCTTCCAATCCTCCTTTTACAGAATCATACCTTTCTATGCCTTCCACTTCGAGCCCCGTATTGGTTAAAATGTCAGCGGTTTCCTGTGGGCCAATGTCCAGGTTTATGTATTCTTTTAGCCAGTTATATGAAATTTTCATAGTCAGATGTACTGATTTAAAAAACAAAAGTAAAGAATTTTAGTTACTAGTCAGTGATTTGGATATCTTTGTATCTGATTTTTATTAAAGAATGAAAGACAGGGAAAAAGAATACAAACCGTTGATCCTTGTGACCAACGATGATGGTGTGGGAGCCAAAGGCCTCAGTGAGCTTATCGATGTGATTGCCGGGTTTGGAGAGGTTGTGGTGGTTGCACCCATGGAAAGCCAATCAGGGATGTCGCATGCAATTACCATTAAAGATCCGATCAGGGTTACCTTAGTCAGGGAAGAAAAAAACCTGAAAGTTTACAGTTGTACAGGAACCCCGGTTGATTGTATAAAAATAGCCATCAACCAATTGCTTAACCGAAAGCCCGATCTGCTGGTATCGGGGATCAATCATGGTTCAAATGCATCGGTAAGTGTCGTTTATTCAGGGACAATGGCTGCAGCCATCGAAGGAGGTATTAACAAAATAAATTCCATAGGACTCTCCCTGTCAGACTTCTCTGAAGACGCTGATTTTGCTGCTGCAAAATTTTATTCCAAACGGATCATTGAACAGGTATTAATGAATAACCTGGAAAAAGGAACTTGCCTGAATGTAAATATACCGGCAGGGAAGAAGGAGATTATCAAAGGAATTAAAATTTGCAGACAAACGGATGGGTATTGGCAGGAAGAATATGATAAAAGAACTGATCCCCAAAATCGTGAATATTATTGGCTTACAGGTTACTTTAATAATTTTGAACCGGACGCTGAGGATACGGATGAATGGGCTTTGAAAAACAATTATGTATCCATTGTTCCAATTCAGGTCGATTTTACCTCCTTTAGCCAATTGGACAGATTAAGAAAATGCCTAAAATTGTAAATGCCTAAAATGCCTAAAATTAAAAACCAAAGGGAGGTTAATTAAAGCCTTAAATGAAACAGAAACTAAACTCGGTTAGTATAGGTGTTCTTACTGGGGTTTTTGTCCCATTGATTGCAGTGATCCTTTTTTATCTTTTTACTTCAAAATCGTTTTCTGTTAAAGAGTATATTCATTTTCTGGTTCTTAAAAATGTTTATACCAATATTATCAGTCTGTGTGTTATCCCAAACCTTTTAGCCTTCTTTATTTTTATCTGGTTGGATTTTTTAAAATCAGCCCGAGGTGTATTAGTGGCTACATTCGGTTTTGCTTTTATTGTATTAGGTCTTAAATTATTAACATAGAAAAATGAAAGATTATCTTTCAAACCCTACGGGCTGTAAGGTTCTATATGGTCTTGATCTCCAGTGAGTAAACTCACTGGCTATTATCTGTAAGTCCCTCCGGGACTATTGTATTGGTTTATAGGTAATTATTAATACGAATCAACAGAAATGCAACATTCCGTCCCGTAGGGACTGAAAGATAATAGCCAGCCATTTTAATGGCTGGTAAAGGACAATAAAGAATAACTTTACGTCCGGCTTGCCGGACTGAAAGAATATCTTCCATGAAGTACTACATTATAGCAGGCGAAGCTTCTGGAGACCTTCACGGTGCAAACCTGATCAGGGCATTAAAGCGAAAGGACCAGAATGCAACCTTCAGGCTTTGGGGCGGTGACCTGATGAAAGAACAAGGAAAAAACCTGGTACGGCATTATAGGAAACTTGCTTTTATGGGGTTCCTGGAGGTCATTCAGAATCTGAGAACTATTGTAAGGAACATAAGGTTTTGCAAAAAAGACCTGTTGGAATACGATCCTGATGTCTTGATTTTGATAGATTATCCGGGATTTAACCTTAAAATAGCAAAGTTTGCAAAAACCAAAGGCTTAACGGTTTTCTACTATATCTCTCCTAAACTTTGGGCATGGAAACAGTCCAGAATAAAAATCATTAAACAATATGTTGACAAAATGTTTGTAATCTTTCCGTTTGAGGTTAATTTTTACAAACAGTTTGATTTTACGGTGGATTATATGGGAAATCCAATAATGGATGCCATTGCCGAAAAAAGCAAATCTTTGGATACCAGGGAAACCTTCCTTAAGAAAAATAGTCTTCCTGATAAACCCATAATTGCCTTATTACCCGGCAGCAGAAAACAGGAGTTGAAAAATATGTTACCGGTAATGCTGGAGATCATACCTTTTTATCGGGATTATCAATTTCTTATTGCAGCTCATTTATCGATTGAAGAGCCTTATTATGCTAAGCTGACGAAAGGGTTTAATGTTAAATTACTCTTCGACCAAACCTACCCGGTT